>Ga0179593_1661030_pt1 | contig 26041 bp, 35 predicted proteins | sample CZODoug2_1_08_16_FD_185931 | JGI IMG/M metagenome (GOLD analysis project Ga0179593, IMG submission 185931) | Vadose zone soil fungal communities from Angelo Coast Range Reserve, California, USA - CZODoug2_1_08_16fungal (PacBio error correction) | ecosystem: Environmental > Terrestrial > Soil >...
AGGACGCTTCATGGACAATGCTTTTTCCTTTGGAAAGCAGAAGAGAAATCTCCGTGAGGGGGGGGAAAGAAGTCGCTCGCGGGGATATTTTCCTAAAAGGAGGGGTTAAGAAAACGCTCGAGCTGATTTCGAGGAAAAGAATGTCTGGAGTTGAGTAGAAAACTTCAACAAAAAACAAAGATCGTTCTAGTTTTCTCAAAGAGATCTCTCACTAAAAGGAAGGAAAGAGAGAGAGTTGGGGGATCAACCTCTGAGGGGAGGCCAGAGTAATTCAGGGGAAGTAGGGCAATGCTCCTCAGCCCCGTTTTCTTCAAAAAGCCCGTTTTAGAAAATCAGAAGGGGGGAGGCGAGCAATCGTGGAAAACTATGACCTGCGAGGAGGGGAAAAGGCCCAGAGGACATGAGATAGAAGAAGGGGGGGAGGGTTGATTTCTTTTTCTTTAGGGCTATTCTCCTATCTTCCATACAGGGAGGGGGAAATTAAATAGCGAGAAGAAAGAACGGAAGGGAGACTCAAGCCGCAACGGAAAGCCGCGTGAACAAAAAAAAAAAGCCAGTTACAGTTATCAGGGGGACCCTTTGGGAAGGGAGGGAAAGAGGGTCTTTTCGGGAACTCGAAGGAAGAGAAGGGGGAGGCCAGGGGTAAAAAAATTGCGAAAATTAGACACCGCTTATGGGGGCCAAAAATACCTACGCCTTCCGGAAGTGGGGGGTATTTGTTTTTTGGGGGGAGGGCCAGAACTGAGGGATCTGAGGAAATCGAGGAAGACTGCATAGACATAGGAAAATCTGACCGGAGTTTGCAGGTGACAAACACGCGCCTTGGAGATACTTGAAAAGAAATAGGGGAGGTTGCTGCGTCACGAGGGGGATCTCCGCCACTCCTGCGGAGTTATCCGCGGAAAGAAAAGCTGGAAGGAAAGACATAAAAAAAGGAAACCTGACCCAAAAGACTATGCTTGTTTCTAAATGAACTACAAACTAAAATCGCCTGTTCATTGAAGGAAAAAAACCATAGGAGGAAAAGAAAAGTCCCGGATGGTGAAAAAGGAGGAGAAAAGAGGCGCACCAATTCAAATAACCATAGGGAGACGCCTAGAAAGCAGAAAGAAAAAAATAGAGGGGGACCTGGCGGGTCAACAAGGAAGGGGGCATAATTAGAGGGGATCGTTCAAAAGTCTCTCCAAATTAATCGCTTGTCGGGGGATTATCGGGCCGCAAGAGGGTGCATCAAAGGGAATTACTCCTTTCCTAGTTTCGGGGGATATCCGAAGAGGGTTGAGGGAGGAAACGCAAAGGAACCTGACGGGGGGGAAAAAGTTGGTTCGCGAGCTTGCGTGAGCCTTCGCAGAGGTCCAATAAAAAGAAAAGAGGAGGGGAAGCGGCGAGAAGTTGGACGAATCAAATCTAAGAAAAAATTTCGAATGACCCGCAGTCAGAAAAAACCGCAGGCAGCAGGGAAGCTACGTTTAAGTGAGAACCCAAATCTCTGTAGGAAAGTCTAGGAGAAGAATCTTCCCAGAACGGACTAGACTAGCATAAACCTCTTAATAAACGCCCTCTCTGAAAGACTGTCATAGAAATTGAATAAAGTCGACGAGGGGTCTCAAAAGGAAGTAAAAACGTTAGGAACTCTCTAACCACAAGTCGTGGGGGTTACGTACTAGTTAAAAAAGGGAAAACGGAGCGTGCAAGGGAGGTCGCATTATTCACTAGGCAATACTTATTATAAAACTGGAAGATTCAGCATGAGGGGAAATCAAATCAATATTCGAGGGGGGGGACGAAAGGGTAAGGATTCTTCTTGCTGGCGGGGTGGACTGTGAAAAACAACTTCGAATCTTTCGGGGGCCGTGAAAAGAAATTTTGGAAAAGGGGGCGAAGGTGGGAAAGGAAGGTAATTTGGACCTTCAAGGAATGCATCGGAGGCTAAGAAACGAGGAGTGTATGGATAGCGGGAAAAACTTCTCCACATTCCAAAAAAAAAATCTTCGCACAGAGGGAAGGAAAAGGGGGATTTGGAAGACTCAGAAAAACCGGATAAGAAGATAACGGAGGCTGAGTCCGAGATCCGCGAAGGAGGAAATGGGGGAACTTCTGATAGCTTACAGCTTCTGAAGGTCCGGAAGGGAAGAAGAGACCTTTAAAGGGGCACAAAATGAGACCGCCAATTCGCTGACGAACTGGGATTAGAAACAGCCTTCGAAAAAACGCGGATAGTCCCCTTACATCCGGAGGGGCAGTCGCACAATCTTCGGAAGAAGAAAGAAGAAAAGCATCTAGGCGGAAGAAGAAGACCACAAGGAAAATCGCCATCTCCGCGGGAAAGAGAGCTATATTCGAAAGGGAGGTGGAAGCAAGTTCGCTCCGACTGAAGAGTTCGCTCCGTAATATAGAGTAAAAAGAAAAAAAGACTATCGGGAAGCATCGAAGGAAAACCGGAAGGGGGAGGGAGAACAACTCCCTCAAGGAAGTATCTAAATAGAACATTAATACGCTGGAAGGGACCTGCATCACGCCCAAAAAAGGGGGAAAAAAAAGAAAAACCCCGGGGGAGGAGGGTGGACAGAGTCGTCGGGAAAGGAACGGTGACCGGGAACCCGGAGGGAGATTAAGAAAAAAAAAGCTGGATTCTGCTCATTTAGGGTTAGCGTCGACTTCTCCAAGACGGAAGCAACAAAGAAGGCCTACGCGAAACCAATCCCCATTAAAAAAATGGTCGGGGGTCAAGGACGTTAAGGAAGAGGTCGATCATACACTTCAAGGGCAGGTAAAGCCCCAAAAAAGAGAGGGAGAGGTTGGAAGACGAGGGGCGAGGCAAAAGGCCTCTGAGAAAACCTGAGAGACGACGGGCCGGAGAGGCGGAAGAAAGGCCGGAATTTCTTCCTTCTAAATCGATGTGAGCAGGACTTTAAATCAAAAGGGAAGCGATCCTCTAGAAGAAACTCATTCAAAAGGAAAATCTCAACAAAAAAAAAGGGATAGGGGCCGAGTGCCAGGAACTCCTGTAGCACTAGAGTCCTAATGGGGAGGAGCGCTCGCCGTTAAGGAAATTGGAAAGATTAAGGAAAAAGTCACATCGAAGGGAAGCAGACGACCTTACCCGGACCGCGGTACAGTTGAAAAAAACTCCTTCCTTTACGAAAGGTGGCGCGGAAAGGCCCATTCCGAGTTTAGAACTTATCGGAAAGGAAGCAGTTGGGGCGTTGGGGGGGGGAAGGTTTTCTGCCGTGTCTGATCCGAATTCGATTATACCTTAAAACACTTGCGGCGAGTCCAACAAAGGGGGGGAGAATGGGAAGGTCTTCGGAGGGTATATTGCGGCGACGGTAAAAGAAGGAAAGAGTCTAGCTAAAAAGCAAGCTTGCGTTGCAGGATTCTGAAATCGCCGGGGAAAGCAAAACTTTAGGGGGAGGAATTCTGCTGGATGCGAAAGGGGGAAAAGTATGAGGGGAGAAAGCGTTATCCGAAAGGGTAGGCCATGTTCAAGAGCAGTAAAAAAGGAAGGGAGGGAAGAAAAGAAAAGGATGATCAAGCAAGAAGGGGTCGTCGGTCTTCATGGCTGGGGGAGAGAAGAGAGTCGGCAAAAAGGTATAAGAGGAGAAAAAAAAATGTGTCGAATATAGGCCATAAGGGGAAAGGGACACTGTCGACAAAAAGGGGGGTCCGTTGGGGTCTTGAAAAGAGTCCGAAAGACTTCGAAGGGAAGAGAGTTATTAGGGCCCCGCTAAGTTATTGGGGCAAAAAGAGGGTCTGCTTCTTTAAAGACGGCGTTGTGAAGGGAAAGAAAACAGTGAGGGAGCCAGGTGCAATGGGATGTCGGCAAGAAGAAGGGGAAGGTGCATAGATGAGGTATATATGACTATCATCATCTTGTGTAGACTTGGGAGGGAAAAGGGAGAGGGAAGAAGCTCAGAAGAGGAGAAAGGTTCAAACCGGTCCAGAGGGAAACTTGTTAAAAAGAGTTCAGAGCTGTCCTGGGGGTTAGGGGAAAGTTTGTAAGAAGCCTATGAGATAACGGAGAAGAAAGGTAGCTCGCGAAAAAATCGACGGTCGGGAAAGAAAAAAAAGGCCCTTTCCTAGGAGCAAGAGAGACCGACAGTTGAAACGAAAGGTCCGCAGAAACTGGCGTCCAGGTTTGGTTGGGGGAAAATAAAGAGCCGAATGCGAGTGTTGTGAAAAACATCCAATCGATACAAAAGGAAAAAGGGGGTTATGTTGAAGAAAAAATGAAGAGAGGAATTCGGAGGGGGGGGAGGAAGTAAAACTGGAGTACTGCTCGATTTGGGAAGGCCGATAAGAAAAAAAAAAGGAGGCGTTTACCAAAAACGATGGGGGGGGTGATAACATGTAAAGCAGGGGGGGAACATTAGGGGAGAAGGGGCTGCGGAAGGGCGAATCCAGTGAGTCAGGAGGGGCAGCGATTCTTTTCCATGATGGCGCTTTTTCCGAAAAGGGAGTTCCGAAAAAAGGAAAACTGCGAGAAGAAAGAAAAAGATGCCGGGCGGAACGGACAAAGATTCGCTGGAGGAAATGGCAAAAGGACAAACAGGCAGTGGGGAGGGAAAAAAGGGTGGGAAAAAAAGGAAATGCCCGAGACTCCCGGAAGGGGCAACTATCATGGGCCTAGGGGAGAAAAAATTCGAAAAACAGTCACAGGGAAAAAAGGAAGCTTCTGGCGAGAAAACAACGCATTCGGCTATCAGCGACAGGGGATGTTCATCCACTAGGGATAATGACAATAGCAGATCCAACAAAACGAGAGGAACGGCTGGGTGTGGATAACGGAGGAGCGAAAATGAACCTATAAGGGTGATTGGAAGTTTTTTGGGAAGGGGGTCGGAGGGAAAAGGCTGGTTTACTAGGCATTGGGGGGTGCGAGTATTGTTCGCGCTAAAAACTCGATCAACGCTTTTAGCGAAGGGAAGGGGAACACGAAAAATCGGATGAACGGGAGAGGGAAGCCGGGGGTCAGTATAGAAAACGCCTAGCCTTATGGGACCAAGGGGTTCCGAGGGATGGAGAACGCGAGAAGATATCAAACAACTATTCGGGATCAGGGTGGTCAGGATCTAAACGCAGTACGGGGTCGAGTACGTTACTTAAAAGAAAGAACGCTTGGCAGCCCCTGCAGAATTAAGATGGGGTTACTACCCGATTGATCAGGCATTCTAGATCGGAAAACAAGGACAAGCTGGCAGAGGGCAGATCTGGGAGTGCGGAAAAGGGGTGCTCAAATCTCCGCTAAATCTGTTAAGGGGGAGAACACTAGGAAGGCCTTCTTAGTGGGACGACACGAAGGTCACTTTGGGGGGGGGACCATAAACGCGAAAGGGGGAAAATTGTTCGTCGATGAGCGAAGGCGGAAGGTTGTATGCGATTCTCAAAGAGCAATCAGCCTAGAAGCGCCAAGAAAAAAAAGGTTCGGCAAGAAGATTAACTACAACAAGGAAGGGCCGGCAAGAGAGGCGGGCAGATGGATGGGTGGAAAACCGCCGGAAACGGGCTACGCGGCATCGGATGTGGCCAAGCCGATCGGGATGGTGTAAAGAGATAGAGTTGTTAAATCGAGAGAAAAAACCCGAGGAGGAAAAACGGGGGGTCTTTGGGGCAACCGCAGCAGTGACAAGAACCGCTCCCTGCCGAGAGGGACCTGCGGACAGAGAGAGAAGCTTCGGGAGAACCTCGAGCCCAGGGTAAAATCTCCCACTTAAAACGCTTTGTATTCACCCAGAAAAAGAAGGTAGCAGGCTGTTCCAACAGCAGAGCGCATTGAAAAATATATACTTGGCTTTTATGGGAGGTCACGAAGCTCAGGGATAGTAAAAAGATTTCCCCCACCGACTTTTCGACCGAAGGGGGAAACTTCAGCCCAAAGGAAGTGCCGCGTTCTTCGAACACGTCCAGACAGGTTAGTAAGGAAAAGTGGGGGAGGAGGAACCGAGGAATTCATGTGTAGAAAAGAGGGGGGGAGAAATTTCGACGATCATCCGGGAACAAACGTCAGGCGAGGCGGCAGATGGGAATAGATCGTAACGGCCAAGAAAGACTCGCTGCTTCCGGATTTCAGATGGAATCGCGAGCGGGGGGGAAGAAGCGGGGATTCGAAACCCATGCAAGGAATTTATGTAGCTTTTCCGGAAAATGATCGAACAATCGATACTGCGTTTTATGCTGGGGGGGGGGGGGGGGGGAGGGGGGGGGGGGGGGGGGGGGGGGGGGGAGGGGGGGGGGGGGGGGGGGGGGGGGGGGGGGGGGGAGGGGGGGGGGGGTGCTGGAAAAAAAACGCCGCCGAGTTAAAACGAAGCCATCTGAAAGAGAAACTCTGCGAGCGCGTGAAGACATACCCCCCTATAGAGAAAACCTTTGAGGGACTAAGTCGAAATATGGGAAGGAAAAGTCCCTCGCATGAATATTTCGGGCCTACCAGGCATTCTTAGGCCATGGGATCGGGGAAGGGAAAAACGCAGTCCCGCGTAACCATAGAGGTATTTCCAGAAAAAGAAATAGCGGTTCATGCTCTTAACAAAAGCCCGAAAAAAGAAGAAGTGAGCTAGGCGGGGGGTCTTGGGGGGATGTGTCCAGAAAAAACTAGCACTCGTGGATGGAAGCTGCGCTGGGGATGGGAAGAGGAAGAAGCCGAAGGGGGGGGTAAAGGCACCTAAGTCCGTAGAAGGGAGAGGGAGGGCGTTGATAATTAGAAGCTGTCCAAGGGAGCGGGGAAAAAAAAAAAAAGAGGGGGATAGAAAAGGAAAAAGCTCGGGTCACATCGATCAACGAATGGACCTGGGGGGGCCCTTACCTGTGGTGGGAAAGTAAGAAAATGCGCAAGAGGGGGTGAGGAAAGGAAAGCCAACAATAAGTCCATCAAAAAGAAGCTAGAGATGCTCTCCTAAAGAATAGGCGGGGAGAAAGGGAAAACGCAAAAGAAAAGGGAGTCAACATCGAGAAACCAATGACTTTTCAAAAAAATCAATATAAAAAAAAAAAATCGGTTCAAAAAGGACTTTTGGGGGGAGCGAGAGTAAAGGACACCACTCGAGAAGAGGCAATGTATCGGTCACGTGGAAAGAAAAAATGAGGTATATCAAAGGTAAAAGATTGGAAGCCTGCTTTGAAGCGAGGGGGTCGATGTGTAATTGAAAAGGCAAAAACTCTCACTGAATTGGAGAGTGGGTCAGGAAGAGAAGGACAACAAGGGAAAGATTTGTAAAGGGCTCGCGGGGGGATTTTTAAATGTTGAATAGACGGCTCAATTGCTTGACGAAAAGGAACCGGCCGGAGGATGAGGAATTCTCAAAAAAAAAATGTGGTCGGAGGGGGCGAATCGGAAAACGGGAAAAAAAAAAAGGAAAGAAAAAATCTTCTGACAGCTCGAAGAAAGGCGGAAAGTACAAGAGAACGGTTTGACCGGGAGAAATAACGAGACTATCCAAGAGACAGGAGAGAGATAGCTTACATGGAGGAGGAAGGCTGCCTCGATCCAAGATCAGTTAAGGGCCGGAAACTAAAGGAAAAAGTTGACAGGAAGCTGCAATGAAATCAAGAGGAAAAAAAAACCTGAATCTGCAGTAAAAGTCATACCCCATCGAAATATCGAGGCCATAGGAAAAACAAAGGGCAAGAGTTGACCTTCCCACAAAGGAAGATCTAAAGAAACAAAACTTCCCCAAGGACCCGTTCCAGAAACAAGAAAAGAGGGGCGAGAGGAAAAAAATAGGACAGAGAGATCTAACGGGAAAATGGGAAGGGATCCCGGTAATAGAGAGTCAGGTCACGACCAAAAAAGAGGAAGAGATAGAAAATATATCGAAGGCGGAGAAAAAAAGGTCGGGAGGAGATTTGGGGAACCGACCTGAAAGGAATACCTCTGTGGAAAAGGGGAAAAGGGCCCTCCGTGGAAACCCCGGCAAAGGTGCCGAGCGGAGGCAAGGAAAGGGTTGAAAAAAAAAAATTTCAAAAACGCTGATAAGAAAAGTCTTGTAGCGTCCAAGGGAAGAGGAAGGTGGAACAGTCTCCGCAACCGCGAGCTTGACGAGCTAAAGGAAAAGGTCCACCAATCCCCATTCAAAAAAAAAAAGAAAAGGGGGGATGTTCATCAAGGGGATCCGACAAGAAGAAACACAAATGGGAAAGAATCAACTCGCAAAAAAGGGAAGGGTTCTTCTGCAGGACGGCTTCCGAAAAAAACCCGGAGGGGGGGACCGGAACACCTGCGAGACCGTCAAAGAACAATTCAGGAAGTCTGCTCTAAGAAAATGTGCCGCAAGGGGAAGGGGAGGAAAAAATGTCAAAATACTTCCGGAAGGAAGGAAAAGACCCGTTCGAGGACTCCTAGCACCGCTTGGCATCGCCAAAAGGGGGAAGGATGAAAATAGATAGAGGTCCTGTTCTGCCTAGAGAAAGTCGTTCTGAACGAAAAAAGATTGCGCAAGAGGTAAAAGACCTTCAATCGAAGGCAGAACCGACCAGAAAATACGGGCGACCGCCTTGCTACCGGCCCGAAGGAAGCAATGAAAAAGGGTTGGAATCCTGCCAAGAAAACGGACAGTTTTGTCCAGGGGGGGAGGGGGGGGGGGCAGTTACCCTGCCTGTTGGAAGCTGGGTCTGAAAAAGCGGAAAAAAAACCAAAGGCCTAACCTAAGCCCAGGTAAAGGGTGTTGGGGAAATCGAACCGTTAGCGAGGAAAGGGGGAGTTTTCTCTTCATCTGCACGGAAGCGGGAAAAACTGAAGTAAAAAGACAAAAGGGAAGGAAGCGTGGGAGAAAAGTTCGGTACCGAACAGGGGAAGACTCCGAGAGATGGGGGAAAAAACAACGCGAAGGAGGGCGGAGTCCCCTGGGAGAAACGTTATGCTGAACCCGAGAAAAAATTCGAGGGAAATCTGGGGGGAGTTGGGGAAAACTTCAGGGGAGGGGATGATGGGGAACGTGCAGAGAAAAGGAGGGTGTCTTGTTCCTCGATAGCCGGAAAAAATCCAAGGGAGGTGCTGTGAAAAGCATCCAAGAAAGATCGAATATTCGCAGAGACCTGATGCAAGCGAAGGGCCGGAAGTGGGGGAGGGTTGGGGGTCCTTTCGGAAAGGGATTGAATCCGAAGAGCTGGGGGAGGCTGGATTCGGAATCTAGGGACCTAGGGTGCGACAAACATAGAAAGGAGAGGATTTCAGGAGAAGGGGCGGCCGTAAATTGGGGGGGGTCTTTACGGGAAAGAGAGGAAGTGTTATATCTAAGGATCCAAAGTGAAGGGTAAAGGCATAAGAAAAAGAAGGAAGTTCAGGAAAAGGGAATCGAAGCGAAGAGGTCTGATCCTGAAAAAAAAGGAGGGGGGCCGCTGTAGCTGCTAAAAACCAAGGGGAAGATAAGGACAAAAAGAAAAAAAAAGGTTTTTCGGGGACCGATGAGAGGAAAAAGAAACGCTAGGAAAAAAAAGGATCTCGGGGAAGCCTAGAGGGAAAGAAGCACTGGGAATTTCAGGCAGCTATGGACCAAGTTCCCTGATTTCGGAAGCGAGGGGGTGAAAGATATGGCGGCCGTGGTGGAAAAATACAAACCCACGCACTAGAATTTTGGAAGGGAAGAAAAGAGGAAGAGACAAACGTTAAACGCCCGGGTGGTCCATCTTGACCACAAGGTCAAAGATGCTTAGGGGAAAGGGGGAAAAAAACTTTGGGACCGGGGGAAAGCTCGAGAAACTTTTAAAAAATGGTCTTACCGGGAAACACTGGTTGGAGAAGGATGGGGAAAAAAAAGAGGGGAGAAATGCGAGAAAGTGTCGAAGAAAAGCTTCTAAAGAAATCTGTCAGCGAGGGGAGGATTCCGCGTGAGGGGGATATTCTTTCGGGCGACAGCGAGAAAATGAAGGAAGAAGGGAACGAAGGGAAATAACGTACAAAGACGAACTTTGCAACACAGGTCAGTGCGGAGGGAGGAAAGGTCTCCCCCGGGGAACTTTTTGCCGCGCAGATTTGAGTAAAGTGCGCGGGCAAGCTTCTCTAGTGCGAGGAAACTCAAGAGGAAAGGAACACAGTCAGGTGAAGGGGAAACCGTCGTTTACCTATAAGTAACCGGGGGGACGGGAAAAGCATTCGGAAAGAGGGGGAACCATGAGGAAGTGCATCAAGGAATTGGCCCAGAGAAACCCACCTTAAGGAAAGGGAGAGAGGGGGGAAGGGAATTATAACTGAGGACGCCTGCATGCCTCGGAGTGAGGGAAAAAGAGAGAAAGGCGATTGGGGGAAAGATCGTCTTCTAGATCTCGGGGGGGAGACCGTATGGGAGAACTAAGTACCCGAAAACAAGTGCATGGTCTTTTCAGTGACTAGGGAGGGGACCCTCGTCAATGAAACAGAGGGAAGGTCGTGAAGAAATATCCTGATCGTAGGGGACCAGGGGAATGTTTTGATGTCTAAGGAAGTCGATCGGGGAATCGGGGATTCTCGGAGGGATCAGGAGAAAAAAAGGGATACACTGAGTTGCCTCCGCATAACGAAGGATTTTGAGGTACGGGCCGGATTATCAAGGCGAGGGGGCCATGAAACTATTAAGAAAAAGCATTCTAAAGAGCCCAATCTAAGAGAAAAAGAGATCTGGCAGTTCTATGTGGGCCGGACGGGAAGGAGGTGGCATATATCTCCGAGAGAGGAGGAGGGAGGAAAACTGGCCGCGGGTGTTCCAATCTGGGGACGACACTACACAATACTCAACTTAATTGGAAGTTGGGGGAGGGTCGGGGGAGGCAGAAACGGGGGGGGAGGTTCGGAAAAGGGAATATTCAAAGGGAAGTACGTGGATGCCGACAGCGGGACAATTCGCAGCTGTGTCTGGAATTCGGATAAAGAGGCCAGGAGACAATTCACCAAGGAGAAGGACTCTGGCATGAGGTCCGGTAAGAAATCTCAGTTCATCATGGCAACTCATTGATAGCCGACGTGCTGTCGATGGGAAAAAAGGGAGCAAGGCTTGTAAGAAGGAAGTCTAAGGAAAGGTTCATGGGGGAAAGTTCATTTAACCAGAGAAATCGGGAAGTTTATCAAATAAAATCATAAAAAACAAGAGGGGGAAAAAAGGAGATTGGGAGAAAAAAGCTATCGGGAAATAAAAAAGGGGGACCCAGCAGAAGGAGGGAGTTCTACATGAAAAGCAGAGGGGGCACTAATCCTCCGCACGGGGAGGAAAGAGAACAAAAAAAAAAAGGGGTGCACAAAAGGGACCTGTCGAGATGGTTTTCCAAAGTAAATTGAAAAAAGGTGGGCTTGGGAAGTGAAGCGAGGAAGGAAAAGGATCGTCCAGACACAGCTTGTCATTATATCAGAAGGCGAAGAAGCCAGGGTAGGGGAAACGGAAGAAAGATCGAAAAAGAAAGGGCTAACCACTGAAATTAATTCCCCAGTTAGGAGGAGGAGGGAGTGTCGACACAGTATTGTGAAAGAGCAGAGTGCCAGTAGTTGTGCGCCAGAATTAAGGGAAACGAAACGGAAGCACCAAAGAAATTGCAAAAAAAAACTGCATAATAACGGCAAAAACCAGATCGGGAAGAAAGGCATTATCATCAGGGGGGGAGGGCTGAACTTGTCTAGGGTCGACAACAGGGCCGCGAGGGGGGGATCTTGAGGGGAAGACGAGACGAATAACTGAAAGGGAGTCGAGCGCAGCAAGGAAAAAAAATAGTGATCAGCAGATCGACGAACGAGCGGGACTTTTCGACATCCACCCCTAAGGTCGGACTTGAAAAATATAAAGGGGTAGGGAAGGTGAACGACAAACGGAGACTCCTGTTCATTGACGATGGGGGCCGACCATAGGGGCGGAGGACCTCCCGGGAAAAAAGACGGTCCGCACCAAAAGCAAAAAAAAATCGCGGAAAAGGGAAAAAAGCATTCAAAAGGCCCGAGAGGCAAAATCGTTTATTTCATCGGAAAGCGAGCCAAAAGAATCTCGGGGCGTGCGGTGGAAATAGAAAGTAGGAACAGAAAGGACAAAAACGCGAGAGAAAAGGGGTGATGTAACAAGATGACGGAAAAAGAAGTGTCCTTGCAAGGGAAGGAGTTAGCCTTAGCAACTGGAGTCCATTGAGAAAGCAAAGGAAAGGCAAACTGAGCTGGCAAAAGGGAGGATGAATGGGGGGGACGCCCTGACCTTGGGGCATGGAATTCCCAAAGTGCGCAGCAGGGGACTACTGGTGACAAGGCCAACGCAGCGAGGAAATCGAAAAAAATACAAGAAGAGAGTCGGCCACGGTAGATAATTGAACCATCGCTACGAAACGCGCCAAGAAAAGAGGAACAAGGGGGCGAACAGAGGAGAAAATGAAAAGAGTTTCAAAGAAACCCGAGGGGCCCGTTACGAACAAAAAACGTTTCGGAGCGTTAACGGAACCCCTCTAGCAGTCGCAGACGGAAAAAGGTCTGCAAAATAAAAATGATTATATCATCCTATATCATCAAAGGGGTACAATTTGAAAAAACCGCGGGGTTGGATTGGAAGGATCGTCATTCGAGGGGAAGTGCTGGTACTGGGGAAACGACGCCAACAGGGCCAGGATGTAGGGAAAAGCCAAAAGGGAAAAGAGAGTGGAAGGGGCCCGGGAGTGTACCTAATGGGGAGGTGGCCATAGTACAAGGAAGGGACCGATCGTCGATTAATCGCGATCTCCCTGCGGGGGGCCAAAAAAAGGGGGGTCGCTGAAGAGGGGGACCTTACAAAAAAGGAAAATTGCTACGAATAGCGGAAGAAAAGCGGCAATCGAGACCAGGACAACCGCATTGGGAACACTAGAGGCATCGTATCAACTATCAGAAATAAGGGACATAACAGAGGGGGCACAGAGGAAAGGTGTGGAAACAGGAAAGGAAAAATCTAAAAAAAGGATCTGATCAAAAGGTCACCGCAAAGTACGAGGGTGGGGCGGGGGGGGACAACGCATGCAGTACTGCCGACAAAGCGTCAAGACCCAAAAAGTCCTTCAGTAAGAAAAAGGACCTGGAAGCAGGGAGAAACCGGAGGAAGGAAAATATACACCACAATGACGAAAAGATAGCGCATAAAGACTGGTAGACAAAGATAGAAAACCGTCCATCAAACTGAGGGCGATAAAACAGAAGCATAACTCGAAGGGAAAAACGGACCATGGGCTGAAGGGCAACAAGAAAAATCGAAAAGAGTCGGGGATCGAAAGAGAGGATGTGGTAGGGGAAGAAAATATTGGCCTCTCGAATAAAATGTGTACTTCCTTCTGGTGCAAACACTATAGAAGGGGAAAGAAAAAGACGGTGAAAAAGAGGATAAGATTGTCACAGCTGAGTCTAAGAAAGGAAGAAGGCCTCCCAAAGTAAGGTCGTCAATCAGAGGGAAAAAAAAAAACAAAGGACCTGCGTAATGGTGCGGTGTACACACAAATACGGAAGAAGCTATAGAAGGGAGGGCGTAACGAAAAAAACGGCAGCAAAGGAAAGAAAAACTATGTACAGGAGAAAAGCTTCGTCGTCAGAAGCGACCGAGAAAACAACAAAAATAACGCGTTTGAAAAAAAGAAAAGGAAGGAAAAAACCTCTAGCTCGGGTGGGGGCGCAGGGGGCGGGCACAACTTATAAGCCCGGTAATACGCCCCGCAAGGGCCGAAAAGAAATGAGGGGGGAAACGAGCAGGAGGGCCAAACCGCAAAAAAAAGCCGCCAGTGCAAAGAAAATGTATCCGAAAGCCCATGAAGAGTCCTATGGCACGTGGAAACCAACCTGAGGCTGATCTCAGAGCTAAGTGGTAAAAGAAGACCGCACAGAGCAGAAGAAAGCGCCAAAACCGGGGCGGAAAAAACACAGCGCCCAAGAAGTAAACCCCCACAGCGCATCTGCCAACAGGAAACCTTGCCACCTAGCCCGAAGGGGGGGGGGGGGGGGGGTTAGGAAAAAGAGAGCAAGTTCAGGGTGCGGCTGAAACGGTGATCTAGAAAAGGGAGTTGTGGAGGAATGGGCGGGGAGAGAAAGCCACTCCGGCAAAGAGGTGCAAAAGGCAGCCGAGCAGGCAGGGTCAGGGACCTTTCATTATTCCTTCCACAGCTGAATGAAAATAAGAAGATGGCAAAAAAAAAAAGAAAAAAAAGACAACAAGGGAGGAAAGCGGGGAAGCAAACGCGCCGTAAACAGAGAGGGGGGCATTGCGCGAGACTAAAAAGACTCCTGGATCAAATAAAGCAGGACATAGTCGGTCCCACGGGCATAAAAATTGCACGTAAAAGGGGAAAAAGAAAAAAAAGAAAGCAAAAAAAAAAGCCATAAAAAAACTAAAAAGAGGATAGCGAAAAAAAGGGTCACACTATACGAAGACAAAGGCAGGAAAAAGGTAACAAAGATCTCTGTCACACATAAGTCAGGGAGTAATGAGGAGAGGAGAAGGTAGAAAAAAGGAGTGGGCAAAAAGAAAAAGTGGGAAAGAATCAGCGAGAGAAGGAGGTATGACAAAGAAAAAAATCAAAAGAGCGAAGCATAGTCCGCATCGGGAAAAGTGCAGATCGAGCGCACCACAAGGCAGAAATATCTGCGAGCATCCTCGGGAGTCGTAATGGAGAGGGAGAAAACTTTAAACAAAAAGGACACATGGACGGGGAAGTCAGTGGAGAAAAGGGAAAAGACGACCGATGAGGTGGTCGGCCGTGAGCCCGCGAGGATCGGGGGAAAAGGCGCGTACGCCTTTGACTAAGGGAACGTAGGCGAGCGGGGCCAAGACGGTCTCGGCAAAGGGGTCGGCCAGTGAAGAAGAAACCGCGAGGTAAGGTGAAGAGGTGCGTTGTGTTGTGGCTTAACCAAGGTGAGGGTCTGATCCGAGGGAAAAAAAAAGCACCTGACAGCCCATGGAGGAAAAAGCGAAGTGGGATGGGGGGTGACCCTTGAGCTAGTTCTTTTCTGAAAAGTCATCTGCAGATTGAGGGACGAAACGAGGAGACATACGACGTACCTAAAAGCCAGGGGAGTCTGAAATAGAAAGGAAGGGTGGGGAGATAATCGGCACAAGCTTAGTGCGAACGTGGGAGACACAAGGGGGGAAGCGGGGAGATCCCAACATGGGGGAAAGCCAAATGGGGTGGGTTTTTCTCTATAAAAAAACTGGCCTTTAGTGGATTAGCCGCATAGAGGGGGCGAAGGGGAGAGGGTTCGGAAATTACGCAGGAAAGGAGCGCACAAATAAGGTCCAAAGCAAAAAGATTCATGGTCGAATAGTTCTGAATCAGACCTTTATGGTAGGGACAGGAAGTGGGGTTGGGTCTTTCGCTGCGGCCGGTTCAGGGGTAGGGAGACGGAAGAAAAGTGCTTTGGAAGGAGGCGGAGGTAAGCTAAGAAAGGAGGTATGAAGGAGGGAAGGACAGATCCGGCGTTGGGGGAAGAGGATTTCATCAGCATTAGGGCGGCGGGGTGTGAGGGCGGAGGTGTTTCAGCTTGTCGGAAGGAATAGGGATCGGGGAAATCACAAGGAAGGGAAAATCAGAATCTTCCTGTCTCCGTCCGTCAGAAAGGGGAGAGAAAGCTCGGGGGATGAGAAAAACGTTGCGAGAAATTGCAGAGGGGGGCATCAAACAGCCAGGAGGAAGAGCTGTCCGAAGAATTTAGGGGGAGAATCCGAGGGCGAAAACAAATTTGGGGAGACAGGAGCGGACATCGACTTAAAAGAAAAAGGGGGTACTCTTGCCACTTTGTCACAGGAAAAAGCGAGGGATCAACATGCACTCTATTTCGGGGAAGAAAAAGAATAGGGCGTCTGTTGAGGAGACCACGCCTAAGAGAAAGAATGAGAAAGTTGGTTGCCCTTTCAGACATCCACGACACGCTTGGCAACTGCTAATAGAGGGAAAGCCGGAAAAGAAAAAGCGACTATAGGGTTTCCTGGAAAGCTAGAACGGGTTTAAGAAAAGTGGGGACGTACCGGAAACCACGACTGTTGGACGAGGGAAGGAGGAAAACAAGAGAAGGGCGGCGGCATGGGAGAAGTTCGGCCATTATGGAAAGGTTTTTGGTTGGTAAGACTACTTTCGGACCGATCTAGAGGAGATCGATATGGATGGACGCGCGCCGGACCGCCGGCAGAAAAAAAGACGTCGCTTGCGCAAGAACATTACAAGGGAATCCACTAAGGAAGGGAAAGCGCATCGGGGTCCCGTGCTCGGGAAAGGAGGTCACGAAGGCCACATCCTGGGCTCTGCGCATGGGGGGTACAACGCAGAGAAAAAAAAACATAAAGAGAAATTCAGCGACTTGAAACCATTCGGAGAAAAAGTCGAAGCTCCTGATGGAGGGCTATCTTCGTAATTACCCGAAAAAAAAGCAAAAACGAGATTCACGTGTGGCTCGCTTTTTACTATTTGAGAAAAAAGGCCGCAGGGAGGCTGTTGGAGATTTTTGGAGGGCGTAAGGAGGGTACTAGGATGGGGGGTGTGCGGCCCGGGGAAGAAGACGTACTCAGATCCCAGGCATCTGCGGAGGCTATGGTCGGAAAAAAAAGGTCTAGGGTCGTTCAAGGGATAAAGAGTCGTCCTGGGGTGACCAAGGGGAAGAGATAGGGGGGGGATGTCTAAAAATGTCCTCGCAACGCTGCTAGGAGAGGGGGCACAGCAAAGGGGAAGTGAGTAGGAAGACGCATCACAAAGGAAGTACTATCAAGGAAGCGTACTAAAGGCAAGGGTTTTTTCACGACCTCTCCAGAAGCTTTTACTACCCTATTTGCATCAAAGAATAATCAAAAAAAAGAAGGCGAGGCGCGAAGAGGGAAGCCCGGAGTAGGAAAGGGTTGCAAGATGAAAAGTGCTCATCGACCGAAAGGAGAGGGTGAAAGGCAATTCAAGGCTGGGAGAAAAAAATACTGTCCGCGAATTCCTCGATTACCAAGACGAAACAAAAGCAGGGGGAGGAAATGATCAAGGGAAGGTACAAGAAAAAGGAAGTGCCGGGGAGAAAAAAACGTGTATGCGATGGAGACAGGGCGAAAAATGTCAAGCTGGGTAAAGGAGAAAACAAAAAGAAAATCTCCGAAGAAAAAAGTACAAAAAACAAGAAAGTGTCGTAGGTGGGTGAAAAGAGAGTTCATAGTCTGGGGAAGAAAGAAAACGATCCGTCTTGTTCTGGGGAGAACGGGGGGGATGCGCTGTTTAATAACTCGGCGGGATGAATTGCCGCAGGAAGGGGAGAGAAAAAAGACGATGTTAAAAACGGATTGAGGAGGGGTGCCTTTGGGGAAAAGCGCCGGAGAGAAAGAAAGAGAGGCGCCATTCTTTAACCGGAGGAAATAAGAAAGCTTTCTTCACCACCGCAGGGTTGAAAAAAGAAAAAAGGCGAAAGGATTCCAACCCATAAAGAGGGGGAGGAAAGCTGTGGAGTAGTTAAGGGAAGGAGACATAGAGACGGACTGGAAAAGGGAGGTCTTTCATGCGTTCTACGATCAAAAACCAGCTTGGCGCAATTGAATAGCTAGAAAGACTCCCACTTGGGAAGACCAGAAGAAAAGAACCATGCCTTTGACCCTGAGATGGCTTAGAACCCTGACCTGAACACAAAAGTGATCATTGCCCTGGAGTGATGGGGAGGGGCTGACAAGGGGGAAAAGAGAAAGAAGCCAGTGGGGAGGAATTAAGGGGGATAGTGGGGGAGAGAAAAGGCGCAGATTGGGAAAGAGAATCAAAGCCGTACTTACTCTGCACAGAAATGGAACTCTCAACGCGTCTTCGTCAAATAGAAAAAGAGAGACTTCATTATCATACAAGAAAAGGGGGGGACGAGGGGCAAATAACCCATAAAAGGGGGACTTCCTTGAACGTCCACGCACATCGAGACTCCACTGGTCGATTGCGGCGGCACAGTGGGGCGCGCCAGGGGGGGGTTCCAGGAGAAGAAGGGATCCTAACGGAGAAAGCTCGAAGGAAGAAAAACGCGTCGCCTGAAAAAAAAAGCGTGTGACGCAAAAGGTAACAGGCTTCCCTCAGCCTTTTTTACTGACTATTGTTCGGGCCGCTCATTGAGGGAAAAAAATAAATAGTAGAAGACGTCCGAAAAAAAAGATATCGACCCGAAAAATCGCTGTGGGAAGGAAGGCCTCACACCGCATTAACTATGGAGGGGGGAGGAAGGGGGTCGAGAAGCGAGAAGGAGGGGGGGAAGTTAAGGAAAAAAGAAGGCTAGCACTCATGAAAGACTTCGAGTTAAGGCGAAAATCTCCGAATGAGGGGGGGTACTACACTCCTTATTAGTTCAAATACGAAAGGACTGAAAGGGGGATTCCGTTGATCTTCGAAAGACAAGACCCCGGAGGGAACTCCGCAGGAGAAAAAGCATCAATGAGGAAGAATTGCGAATATTTGATTGGGGTCGCCTGCCGCACTGACATGGTTCCTGAAAAGTGCGGGCGTATTTGTCCGGAAGAGGGCCAAAGACAAGGAATCTGATCGCATAGGAGGAAACTCCGTATAGGACAAACCCTTCACAGCGGAAGAATGGAACAAGCCGAGAGGCAACGCCTGCAGACCACTATTCGAAGGAAGAATTTCTCCATGATTGTTTGGTCGCGCCCTCGCTTATCAGGCAGGGGGAACGTAAAAAAGAACTGGGGGAAAGCCTCAAAAAAAAACAATGTATAGGGAAGCTGCAATGAGATTCACAGAGTGGAAAAAAGGGTCAACCACCCGCTTTCACTTATAGGAAAGGGGGTGATGGGAAAACATAACAGAGGGCCGAGTGTTAAAGTACGGCCAAAAAAGAGAACATATTCTTCTGGTCGCACAGGAGGGGAGTTGGAACTGGTAATGCGCGGGGGGAAAAGTTTACAAAGAAGAGGCCGGCCGACGCGATTCTCCCTGAGGAAACTCGAGTTATGGTTTGCTTAAAAAAGCGAGAAAGAAGAAACAAAAGAAAAATCGGAGACATCTCGGGAAAGAGGATCGCAGTACCAGCGCAAGGGGGCCCGGTTGAACCGGATCGAAGCACAAACTCAAAGATGGACGCGGGAGGAGAATAAGGTAAAGGAGAGGAGGTATCTGACAAAAACGGGCCTCTGAGAAGAGAAAGCCACTACAAAAAGTTGACGGCCGCCAAATTCTCTGTGCAGGGGCGAAGCGGAAGAAAAGAAAACTGATCGGCAAAACATCAAGGAAAGGAAACAATCTTCGAGGGAAGAATCACGGCGAAAAAGCATCGAGAGTCAATTAAACCTGCCACTTCGCCGGAGGGGAGAAAGGAAAAAAAGGAAAAAAAATTACGACAACGCACTCGTGAAAAAGAAGGGCTACCAGGAAGGGAAGGGTATTTTCGCAGGGCTTCCCTTGGGGGTGCAACAGGGAAATAGAGATCAACTGGAACCCACACCATCCCTAAGGAAGGAAAGGAAGAGAAGCCCAAGGTCGTCGAAAACTGGTCTTATCAAGAAGACCGTCTCTGGGACCAAGGAAGAAACTTTCCAAGGGGAATAAAAAGTCGAGAGAGTTTTATTGCCAGCCCGATTATCGGCGACGCTATGGGAAAGTAAAAAAGAATGAAGATCCGGGGGGAAAAGGTCTCATGTAAGCATTGTATCGAATCGACGTCTGGAAGGATCACTGCAACCGAGCAGGAAGACGGATCAAAGGAAAGACGGGTTTTCACAACATCGTAGGAAAGAAAATTGTGCTGGGGGACTCAGGGGGTAATGTGCTTTTGGAAAAAGCACCTGCTTATCATAAACGAAAAAAGAGGCAGGGGAAAGAACATCAAAAGAACCAACAGGAGGTTGAGGCTAAAGAGAGGAAAAAACAGAATTGGCCTTGCCTTAAGCGAGACGCGTCACCGGACTGGAAGGAAGAGGAGAGGAAGAAGAGGTACCCGGGAGGGGATCATGAGGGGTCCGGAAAAAGGGAAATCACGGAGACGTACTTCAGGCGGCCGCTCATAACGGGCCAAACGGTACAAGAAAGAAGTCAAAAAAAACGTCACATTCATCTCACAACCCGATGGGGGCCGAGACTGTCTGCCTGGGATCCTCTACCGGGGGGTCTGATTCTGACCTAAGGATGGAAAGGGAGGGTGAAAGGAATTGCAAGGAAATCAGGGAACTTCCAGAAAAGGGGGGAAATTGGGGGACATTGCTAACGAAAGTAAGTGACTGTCTATAAGGGTCGCGGCAAGGGACCATCCGGAGGGGGGGGAAAGAGAAATATCGAAAGTTCAGGAGGGGTGATGGGCTGCCGTTTAAGCCTCTCGGGACAGGAACATACCTTACCTGACCCGACATTTAAACGAAGGGGAGAGGGGGAAACACGTCGATGCACTTTTGAGGGAAGAAAGGGGAAAGGGGTCGATTCGACGATAAGGAGCCGCTCAGCGTGCCGTGAGAGCTGAAATCGCCGGCGGTTGCGGCCACAGTAGGGTAGAGAGAGGAGGCATCCGGAAAAAAAAGGGGCTTAAGGAAGTTATTCCGGGAAAAAATCCATGTTCTCAGGTCAGGACTTCCACATGTTTAGGGATTTTGAAAATAACGACACTTTTCCGGGAGGTTTAACCGCGGAGGTCAGAAGGGAGGGTCCAAGAAAGATATTAAGAGATCCTTTCAGAAATCCCGAAATAATAGGGAAAAAAGCGACGCAGCAACAATGATAAAAGGGCGTATGTCCGGACGGGGCCTTGGGGGGTTGGGGTCTTTCGGCTCGCTTTCAGGGAGAATGAATAAGGGGGGGGAAGAAGTAGGGGCCCTCGAAGGCCTGGAAGGGGAAAGATGACATATCCTGCTCGATTCAATCAGAGACTCAGCGATTTGCGGCCGTCCGTGAAAAGTGGGAAAAATAAGGAGAAGGGGGGAGCAGAAGGAAGCTAGAAAAGGTGCCCTTTCATTCGCATAATCTAAAGCGAAAGTTCGGGGGAATGCGTTCGTAGAAGGGGGGTCAAAGGGAAGGACTCGGGGAAATCAAAACAAGGAAAGTTCCGAATAGGGGGGGAAGATGTTTAAACCTTGAACAAGGGGAACGAAACCAACGCTATGTTACAAGGAGAGAATAATAGAAGGAAGAGGACGAGCCAGACTAAAGTAACAGTTGTCCCGAGGGAGAAACATTTGGAGGAATCTGGCGGCCGGGAGGAGGCGTTAAGGTTCCACATAAGGAAAAGGGAAAGAAATTCAGACATCCACAAAACTCCTTTTTGAGGGAAAAAACTGAATGAGAGGGAGAAGAGAAGAGCTTCCGGCGAAGTAACCGATACCTTGAAGGCTCGTATTTTGCTAAGCAGACTTTTAAAAAGTGCTGCGGCGAAAGGGGGGGCAAGGGGTGGTGGAAAAGAAAAATTCATAAGTCCTGGGGCAACCATTGGTGCGTCGATGTAAGCGTTTCGTCACCTATAGGTCATTTTCACTGTTGACGTGGCTCTAGTCTTAAAGGAAAAAGAGGGAGAGATGGAGGGACTACCGGAGTGCAGGCTAGAAACGTCGCGAGACATGAGTCCATTACAAACAGGGATGGAAACAAGGTCATCACCTACGGACGCTTTAAAGAGCGATGGGTGAATAAAGGGACGCGGGGATAGAGGCGCAATTGGGGGAAGGGACGAAGGCTCAAAAAGCACTTCTACGGAAAAAGGAGAAAACAGTCAGGTGACTATCGACGGTCTGTCTACAAAGGGGGAGATGAGGATAGACCTAGCGACGCCTTAGTGCAGAAAGCGTAATGGAAAGAGAAAAAAGCCCACCTATGATTCAGGGAGGAAAAAGAGCGAAGGAGTTCAAAAGACAGGGGAGAAAGAGTAAAAAAGAAAAAAAAAACACAAAGAAAAACCCAAAAAAAAAAAAAAAAAAACAAAGAAAAGAAACAAAAAAAAAAAGGAGAAAAAAAAAAAAAAAAAAAGAAAAAAAAAGACACGGGGGAGGGAGGGGAAAAGGTAGAGGGAAGGGATCGGGAAGGAAAGATAGGAGAGGAAGATAGGAAACCGAGGGGGGATAGGGGGGATGGGGAGTGGGCTAGGAAAAAGAAGTCGGGGGGAAGGAGGTGGGATAGGGATAGTCAAGTAAGAGCGATGAGAAAATAGGAGAGTAAGGATGACGGGGGGGAAAGCGGGGCGGGTAGGTAAGAGTAGTTGGAAGAGAGAAAAGGGGAATAGTGCCAGAGAGAAGGCAGCAGGAGACAGAGGGAGGGGGGCGAGCGGGGAAAGATTAAGTGAGAGGAGAAATGGGATAAAAAGAAGGGAGTCAAGGGGGAGATATACATGGGAAGGGGTACCGAGTGTAGAAATGGGGAGAGGAGGGGAGTGATAAAGGAGGGGGGGGGGTAGGAAAGGCTAGGGGCTTTGGGGAGGGGGAGAGGTAGAAAAGGGAGAGATGAGTACGAAGGGAGTGGGGGGGAAAAGGTGGGGGGGGGGGGGGGAGGAGAGTGGGGGGGGGGGGGGGGGGGGGGGGGGGGGGGGAGGGATAGAAGCGAGGGCAAGAGGTTTGGAAGCACAAATTTTATTTTTTTACAAGAAGAACTGATGAGCGCCTGCAGCTCCTATACTTGGAAAATGATGTAAAGAACCGGGGGGAATAGGGGGGCGTAAGGAAAGTTACAGACTTGGGGAGGGATATTTTTCTCGTCTACTTGGACCAAAGAGAGAACAGAAGGGGTAAAAAACGAATTGGAAGATCGAATGAAAATTTTCGTGAGGGAACACGCATGCGCGTCCTGTGACCATTTGCCTATCTCTAGGGGTGGATTTCAGATTTCCCTTCGCGCTAGGGTCTGTTGAGAGGGGGGGAGATCAAAAGTGAGAAAAAAAAGTTGAATTCAAAAGGATCTAGGGGGGAAAGAAGCTTGAACGTTCAAAACGACATCAATGCTCTGGCAGGGGTGGTACCTTCCCCTCCGACAATTTATCTTGAAAAACAAAAAAAGAGGGAAGGCTATGAGAACGAACTTCGCAGGCTTCGCGGGGAGGTAGGGGATGGTGGCAATCGGCATCCGAGGTCGGTTGCTCAATCTCCTCGGGGGAGAAAGGCAATTCCAATGCTTGGTAACCTACTGAGGGAAGGAAGTCGAAAAAAGAGAAAAAAAAAGATCACTAAAGTGCTGGGAGAAATGTCACAGGGGGAAAGAGGGATATGCCGCGGTCAAAGAGATTTCTCGGCTATTCAATGCGAAAGCTGGGGATCCGGAGAATCGCCTGAAAGAAACAACTCACGAAAAGGAGAAATGTCTGGAAAGGAGTAAGAGGAAAACCAGCCTGCCCAAGGAGAAGAGGGAATACAACATGGGAGTGTTCGATTTTCTAGCCAGTCTGCGGGAAGGAAAGACGGCGAGCTGAGGTCGCAGGCAAAGAGGGCACAGAGGATCCGGGAGGGAAAAGGGGGGAAAAATCAAAAAGAAAAAGGAGGAGAAATCGGATCAGGGGAAAAGAAAAAAACCGCTCCTATGACAGAAGGCGACAGCTCGTCCGCGTTTCTTCAAAACCGCAACCGGTAAGGGAAAAGAGAACACGGAGGAGAGACAATGAGGGAGAAGAAAGAGGGTAGCAGGCGGAGAAAAAGGAATGTAAAGTAAAAAGAGTTCTTTGGGAAGGGGAGGGGGAAAGCGATTCTACAGGAAGATGACAAACACAGGGCGCATTGATGACGAGAAGCGGAAGCCACGGAAAAAGGGTCGGACCGCGGCATAGAGCAAGAGAGTAAAAAAAAGGAAAGGTTATTCTCTGAGAAAAGGCCCAAATGAGCATGGATTATGCGAAGAGACACAGTATTATCGAAGTACTGAACCGGAAATAGTGTTCGCCAAGCATTGAGTTGCAGAGGGGGAAAGAAGGGACACAGGGAGGGACTCTCAAAAAGAATGCCATAACTGTCAAGAGGGACGATCGGGATGGGAGCAGATCACGACTTCATGATCATCGGGGTAGTGCGTGAACTTTGGTCGAGGGTGCATTGGGAAAACCAAAAAAAGAGCCTGGAAAGAAGGGAAAAGAAAGGACTGGAGGCTGTTGAAAGGAGAAAAAAGTGAGAGGGGGAGGGGAAAAAGGGAACGGCGCGAATAGTAGATAATCAATCGAGAACCGAGAGCGCTAGCTGTTGGGAGAAAGACCAAAAAAAAGAAAAAAACAAAGGGGCTAAGAAAAAACTCTCCTGTTGAAAAGGGGAGGGAGGAGGACGACTAGGCACTGGAAAAATGCCTGTGATAGGGGGGGACGGCAGACAATCCGGTCCGCACCAGGGCCGATAAAAGAAAAAGGGAAGACCCTAAGAGCGGTGGATAAACCTTATAAATAATGCAGAAAAGACCACACGGAATGAGAGGGAGAAAATATCATTACGCCCGAAAAGATGGGGGCCATCACATTCGCTTCCGGTAAATCCTGAGATCGAGAGGGTTGAATGGATACAGAAAAAGGAAGGGTCACATTAAAAAAGATCTTGAGGGAAAAAAAGGGCGGTCCAAGGGATAGAGAATCTGAAAAAAAGGGGAACTCGGGCATCAAATCGACTTGAAAAAGGAAAAAGAGGTTAGAAATTTTTTAGAAAAAGGAAGTTTGTGGGAAAAAGCGAAGAGGGAGGGAAAGGACAACGGAGAGTCCATATTCGATCTCAGCTCTTAGATCTGAAAAGGAGGAATAGTCGTGTACCAACGAAAAAAGGGAAATGCCATCGCTGGACGAAAAGCAGCATGCGAACCACTGCTCAGACATCGGAGTAGCCATGAATGTCTTTTCGCGTCGAGAAACAAAAAAAAGGGGTTTGAACTGGGAAACACTTTTTGGAAAAGAAAAAAGGCCCAGAAAAGAATGGCAGGAAAAAACGGTCACGGTCGCGGCAATAAGAGCATCCTGATATTCAGATGGGGAAATAGGGTCAGGGAAGCGGGGAGTGGAGGCGATGGAAAGGGGCGTGGCGGGAGGGGAGGTTGTGTACTGCGAACTGACGCAACACGGACCAGATTCTTCTGTCGACAAGGCTGAAAACGAAGAGAGAAAGGCGGAGTGAGGAATTTGGAAAAGAGACGTCTAGGGGAAGGAGCTCCCCGCTGATAGGCTTTCTTGTTTCGCGGAGAGGACGCTCACAACATTCCAGAAAAAAGACGGGACAGGAAAATGGAGAAGGGGAAGAGACCAGACCCAAACCGGAAAGAAAAAGCTTTAGAGAAAAAAAGGGAGGCTATGAAAAGGGAATCTTATGATAGCTTACAGGGAAAATTCCTGAATGCTCTCGAGACTCAAAGGGGGAAGGGGACGAGAAAATTGACGGGAAAAAACGACTGAGGGTAGCAAAAAACGCAACAACAGAAGGGTCTAAAATAGGGGAAAAAATCGTCAGTAAAGACTGACTCATCAACTCGGAGAGGTCAGTGAACAGAGGCGACGCCTCTAAAAAAAAAAAATCTGACCCAAGAAGAGACCCTCGTAAAAAAATATTCGACCAAGATGTTTAGAAGGAAGAAAGGGAGTGCGCGCCCGGAAATCACCCTAACAAACTGCCGATCAAGCGTCAATTATCATCGATGCGGGAAAGCCTCCCGAAAGGGGAGTTCTTAGAAAAAAAAAAAAATAGTCTGGGGGCGGGGGCCTCTCGGGGAAGAGAAAAAAAGAGGACCAGGGGAATACCCACCGGGACCTATCCGTTGTGATGGAAAAATCGGCGGTCCGGCGACGTCAAGGGGGGGACCGGAGACCGGAAGAATTACTTCGACAAGAAGGGAGGAGAACAGTCGAACAAAAAAGATGACGACGCAGAACGCTCACGGGTTTCACACGAGACACAAAAAAATAAATGATCGAGGGGAGGGAAGAAGGTAAGGGGACAATAAAGGTCGGAGAAAAAAAAGAAAAACAGGCAGAAAGGACAGCACTCGGAAAGGGGGGGGAGGAGGCGGTTGGCGTCCGAGGAACGAAAAGAGGGCTAAAAAAACCCCAAAAGGGTGGCCTGAGCACCTGGAGGAAAGGAAAGGACACCGGACAAGGCAGGGAAACAGCGGTCCGGGAAAAAAAAGGAAAATGATCTGCCTTCGATGTGCCCAAATTAAAAGCGGAAGGTGGAAATCTTCAAAAAAAAAAAACGACAAAGGGAGTCCGGCATACAATCAATGGCACGCGGCC
>Ga0179593_1540263_pt1 | contig 26040 bp, 26 predicted proteins | sample CZODoug2_1_08_16_FD_185931 | JGI IMG/M metagenome (GOLD analysis project Ga0179593, IMG submission 185931) | Vadose zone soil fungal communities from Angelo Coast Range Reserve, California, USA - CZODoug2_1_08_16fungal (PacBio error correction) | ecosystem: Environmental > Terrestrial > Soil >...
GGGAGTAGGAGCCCAGGTCAACGATGCGAGAGAACTCCGTACTGTCTGCCGAGTGCTGGCGATTTCCTCCATCGGAAAGAATACGATCGAAGCCAAGTGTCTCGAGAAGACAAGGTAGGTAAACGACAATTCCTCCATGACGGACCAGGCCGCGTGCGGCAAGGTAGGCCAGGGGCGCCTCGAGCGTGGCGGCAAAAAAGGTCTCTAGATTTGCTCCAAAACCTCTTCGACGGCGATAAACGCGCCCGCTCTAACAGGATCTGCCCTGGAAGGTTGAGCGAGGGAACTCGTATCTCGTCCCAACACGGCCGACCGCTAGCGGACCAGCGCAGCCTGAAGAGCGAGCATCAGGCACAAGAGTGACATCTACAGGGAGGGAGGGAATATATCCCCAGCCCTCCTTGTGGGCTGTCGAAAAAAAAGACCTTTATGCCGCAAAAACATACCAGAGACGTCCAGGCAGCCCAAAAGCTCGGCAGGATCCTTCCGCAGCGCGCAGGTAAAATGGTTCTAAAAAAACCTCGCCGTTCAAAGCGAAGAAACTGCCTGGGAACGACCGACTGGAAAAAGGGGGACGCTGTCGAAGGGGGGGTAACATATGTCTTCAGGCTCGTCCTATCGCCACAAAAACACTCTCAGGCAAGAGACGGACGCCTCCGGGAAAGGAGCCATATAAATACTGATGCGGGGCGCAAGCTGGTTAAACTCTCGCCTTGAAAAATCAATCTGGAAGGTTCTCTCCTAAGAGGTCCTTCCCTTAGTCGCAGCGAGGCCGGCCGGAAAATTCGGCCATGACGCGCGCGATGAAAGGGTGCGAGAGGACTAACAAGCGTCGCAGCGAAAAACCCCGAAAAGACCCGCCGAGCCAGCCGGTCCGATTTTGTAGCGACGGCCCGCTTAGGGGCAGAGCCCACGAAGACCGAAGGGGAGCGCTTCGAGCTTGAAAAAGGCGGCCGAAAACAACCGGGTAGACCTACTCCAAAGCACGTATAAAAAGAATGTCGCGAACGGAGCAAAGCACAAGCCAATCCGGAGACGCCACGAGGAGGAAGCGGACAGATCGCCCATCCGTATGCCGCTCAGCACGAGCGCCCTCTTTCGTGGAAAAACTGGCCAAGTCAAAATTCGGCAAAGTGACGAGTGCCGTCGGGGGGGGACTTCCCATGCCGCAGGAGCACTGAAAAATCCTGCCACTCAGGAGATTTCGCCGAAGAAAGAAGCGTCGGAAAGAAAGCGACGTCAGAACTTGTGTGTTGGGAGACATTGGCGACCGAGAACCGCTGCCGCTCACCCCTGAAAAGAGCAAAAACCCGGCTTGGTGGAAAGAGCCTCCTGCTGGAAAGGGAGGGTCGCGCTCGTCGAGCAAGCGCGATCTCCGCTCAAATTGCGCGGGGAAAAAGGTCGACGTGAAAACCGCGCTGCAAAAAAGGGAGAGAAAAAAAAAATGGAGTTGCGCTCTTGAACTAAAAACTCCTGGCGCGATCGGGGACCATCGTGGCCCTAAAAAGCCTGGCGTGAAGCGAGGGGAAAAGAATTGGCTATAGAGAAAGCACGCCCGAAAGCGCCTCCCCAAAGCGCATGATCGTAAAAGGAAACTCGGTGTCGAAATGAACTGGACTCAAGGGTTTTCGGACGAGCTCGACCGCATCTCCCTCACAACGCACCAAAGGAAAAAAAAAAGGATAGAATCAACCGGGGGGGAGGCATGAAGCGGGAGGCACAGTCGCTTTTGTTCAAGGTTTTCCATCGGACCATAATACGGGGGTGGGGTCCTGGGCGGGAGCGTTGGGGTCAAACTGCTGAGTCGGGAAAGGGACGGTGAACCCAAATGTCCCTTCATCTCAAATCAACAACACACGACTGAGAGATGCCTTCAGAGGGTCCACCGAGCTATTCTAATTCATCATTGAAAGGAAGCCAACTCAATGCAGGAAAGGGAATTCCAAAACCTACAAAATGCCTTCTTATTGAGGATAAACAGCGAAACCGCAACAAGACGCCCGCTTCTCTACTACATAGGCGAGCCGGGTGGCGTGCAAAAGAAAGGAAACGGTGAAAAGCTCGTCGAACACAATAAAAACGGCTTCCAGGTCAAGGGAAAAAACTAGGCCCGCCCGAAGTACAGACATCATGAGCGGCCTGCGGGCGATTGAGGTCTCTATGTCTCAAGTCTCGACCCATAGACGAAGGAAAAACCACATCCCCGCAAACCCACCTACGCCATGTCCAATGCTAAAAAGGCGCAGGGCACGATTGGTCAACGACGGATCGAAAAAAATCAACTCCAGGCGTTCTGAAGGCCTAAACGGCGGGGGGGACTTAGACGCAAAAACGATTTCCGCCGCAAAGAGGAGGACGAGATTTAGATCGCCCGTCTGAAAAACGAGCTCTGACTCTCTTCAAAAAAACCCGGGAAAAAAAAAAGAGGGCCAAGACGGGCGTGTCGGCAACAGGGGGTTTCAACCCAGCCTGTGGCGCATTCGGCTTCGGGTCATCAAAGCGCCCATGCCCTCGCAGAAAAACGTTCCGCAAAGCCTATCTGAGGAGCGAGAAGAGGAAAAATACGTGCAGAAACACTTCATGCGCCATGGGAAAAGGATCGGCGCGACCGCGGGCAAATCCCTTAGGAGGTGAAAAGAAAAAAAGAACCGCAAAACAGAGGGGGGGAATCTTGGTATGAGATGAGCTGCAAAAAAGCGCGATTGCTCGCAGGTGCGCGTCTCAGGCTGCGCTCTCTTGGGAGAGTTCGCCGTACATTCGAAGGAAGGACGAACCAGTCTTCGGAATCTAGAAGTGGAGGACCGTCCGATCGACAAGCAAGAGCGCCGTACCGCCGGCATGTGCCGAGAGAAGATTCCGATGAGACGCTCGACAAGAAAAGTACGGGTGCACTTCGTGTCTGGTCGAAGCGACGGTCGCGGTCGACGTCGCAATCTCGCCTCTCTCGTATCTGAAAAGAGGAGAGGCATTGCAAGACGTCTGCCGCTAAGAGCCGGGGAAAAAGGCGCTGCTGGCAGGAGAAGAAACGCTGGGGCGCCGCATCAATATGTCTCCGAAACGCCAAAAAACGGCGAATGCTGCTGCCGGACGACACCGCCGCGCCGACGGAACGACTGATGTGTCTCCAAGGCGGGGGGGAGGAAAAAAGACATCCTGGAAGTGGGGAGGGAATCAGGAAGTTGGACAAATGCGCCCGGCCCGGCTAGAGGGAAAAAAAAAAAAACTGTTCAAACCATGCTTCAATGCATCGCTGCGCCGGAGAGGGGGGCCTTCCTTCCTAGAAAGGGTGGGGGAGCCGCGCTCGACTTCATCCGGAGCTGGGCTTTCCGACAGGGAAAAAAGAAAACTGAAAGAACGTAGCTGGTGAGGGAGACTGGGCCGGCGGAACCAGGAAGATGTTTCCCTGGGGCCCGAAAGGCTCTTTCTTCGACATAAAAGATCAAAGAAACAGCCCGGCAGCATGTCCATAAGAGAGTCACCTATCAGGGCGGGAAGCGGCATAGGGAAAAAACAACGCCTCTTTAGGGAATTATCTCGAGACCCTGGCGCGAAAAAGAGGCACCCTAGCCTCCCGCCACTACCTGGCCGAATGTAATGTCGTCGCAGGCCTACCGGGTATAAAGAGAGTACCGGAAGGCTTGAGGAGAGGGGGACAAGATTCCACGTTTCTGTATTAAAGGAGAAAAACATCTTTCATCCGTAAAAAGTGATCCAAAATACCCAAAAACCCCGCCATTCCCAATTGGTTCAGAAAGGCCGTCTGTTTCGGAGAGAGAGAAAAAAAACGGATGATGAGGAAACGATAGAGAGGAAAAAAAAAACATCAGTCTTCATTGGAAAATAGCTAACAAAAGGGACTCTATGCTCTGCCGGAAACCTAAGCAAAACGCTGCCGATGGTGAGTGCCTCCTCACCGTGGAAAGAAGACGACATAACCTATCTAATTCCTGGGTATCGTTAAACCATGGGAAGGAGGGCGCCTACAATTCAAAAAAGGCCATGGGAGGCTTCGTGCGGGCGGAGAAGATCTCAGTGTCGCGCCAAAGTGGCTGCTGCCATGTTTCTAAGCGCGGGCCAAGGGGGAGAATCCTTAAAAGACCGGCTAAACGGGCTGGCCTGCGGGCGCCGTGAAGGTCGCCGAGGGAAAGAGCAAACATCCTCCTCGCTGCCGACCGGCCGGCCGTCTCAGTCAGACAGCTGAGCGCCGAAAAGGAGCAGCACCAGCTCTGCCTTTACAAAGTCGAGGTCATATGCCTGAGAAAAGGGCCGCAGGGGGGCCATCATAAACCGAAAAAAGTCTGAATGGGAAACGTCTCTAGGCTCTCAGCAAGAAACCAAACTCTCGTCCGGATAAGGCCCGCAGCTCTTCATTTCTCCGGTGTTTCGACAGCAGCGACCTCATCGAAAAAAAAAAGAGGTCTCGCAGACAGGAAAAGGCTGTATTAAGCAACCGGACAAGGGGGAGACTCTGTGGCAGGGGGGAAAGCACATATTCTTCACGTGAAAAAGCTGCCTTATAGGGCGAATGCCACCAAATCTCGCATCGGTGGAAGCCGGCCAGGCGGCAGGCCACTACTTGATGAGGGCGCGACCTCCATCGTCCTCGTTTAATCTCGGCCTGCCAGCCGCCTCAATAAAAAAAATCAGAGGACGGAAAAAGAGTCCTCTCGTCATGGACCGATGGGAAAGGATCTATCGAGATGGGAAAAGACGTAGACCTCTCTTCAAAGCAGGCTCCCTCCTCGCAGACCAGGAGTCCGGAAGGATATCTAGTGGAAATCGGGGTCGGTGCTTCATAGGCCCGGCAACTGCAAAAGGAAGGATACCGCGGCGCTTCAGGGGGGGGAGGCTGTCGAAGAAATCGCGTAGATGCCGGACTGGGGGCGCGCACGGTAGGTGATCGGTCGATGGACGGCGAACCTAAGCGCTCGCAAGCCCTCGGAGACGACACGATTCGGAAAAAGAGAAAGAAGCTCGAACGCAGCATCATCGGAGATAAAACGTCTCTAAATGGGCTTTGCAGGGAGGGCCCGTAACGGAGGGAAGGGGAGAAGGATTTTCCGGGCCGCCTCCTGAAAAACAGCTTTCAATGAGGACGGCAAGAACATCGTGCCACGTCGGGAAAATGCAACCGAGCCTCAAGATCGTCTTAAAATAAAGAAGAAGGAATTGTGGTAAGGAGGGCGACCGAGAAGGAAACCGAGCCAGGATGCCTCGAAACAGGATGGGGGGAAAGACATTGCGCGGAGAAAAAAAAGTCGTTTGTCGCCCCGAGAGTCCTCAAAAAAAAAACGAGGGGGGAAGCCGAGGATCTCATCTAGCGTCAGGAGAAAAGGCGCCTCGGTAGGGGGAACTCAGACCGCGCTGGGAAAGCGCGTCGGGCTACGCACCCTGAATCAAACGCTCCGGGAGCATCGTTCTAGAAACCATCGGGCAACTGAAGGGCTCCGTGGCCATGGAGAATTCACGGGGGGGCGGATGTGGTGCTTGTCAAAAAAGAGAGAGTTGCGGGAGAACGCCCGGATGAATAAAAAAAAACCAGTCGCACAGGCCTGCTCAGGGACTGGAAAACTTCGTGCTTATCGTCGGCGTTGTGAACTGGCCCGGTGCTTGAGTTTTTTAGGGGAGACTCGGAAACAGCAGCATAACCCTCCTGATGAAAAACACCACAGGTATTCGAAAAAATCGGTTCATCTCCTCGGTGAGGTCTCTCTTCGGGGGGGCTCTTTGTGGGGGGACAATTTGTTAAGATCCCACCATATACTGACGCATTTCTGGGTTTTTTAAAAAGGGTCTGGATCTTCCTTGTGCATACTCCCTAAGCAGTAATTCTTACATTGTACTGTGGGCCCAATGGAAAGGGAAGGGGGTCCCTTTCGACTTCCCACAGAAAGGGGACCCTCTACGAATGATCCTTTCCCTCTTTAGTTGTACCAATGGCAGTCTCTTTTCCTTTTAGTCCTCCCTTTAGGAGTTCCTTCCCCTCTGATTCAAGAGAGGGGGGACCACCCTTACCGGCCCTTGCTTCTTCCTCCTTAGGGGGGGAAGGTAATCCCCCTTTCGGAAGAATACTTCTCCCAAGGGGGAAAGGGCCCCTGACCTGTGGTAGTCGACAGAGGTTTCTCGGAGACTCCCTCCGGGAGGAGGTCTTAGTCAGATCGCTTTTCTCCGAAAGGACGTTCCGGAAGGAATCGGGAGGATTAGCGGAGGGCAGCACGTTTTTACGTAGGGGAATGTCAGGTGTCTAAAAAGCCCCTCATCAAGCGTGAGTCGGAAGGCAAAAGTGTCGGGGGAACCTGTCTTAACCAGAACTTTCCCGATCGGGATGAGGCCATTAAAAAGGGTCGTATTTCCAAGATCTCAAAAAAAACTACTCTCTTGATGCCGTACAGGTAAGTCTCCTTTGAGGAGGCTAAGACTGTGGAGGGGAGAAGTTTACGCGGAGCTATCTAGTAAGTAATTCCTGAGGCACGATTCGGCCCTCTCCTGGACACGCTGGCAGCGAGAAGGACGCGCGGGGATTGATGTCCGGTGACCGGAGGAGCCCTTTCCCAGGAGAGTATGGAGTGCAGAAATAGAGAGTACTGCGGCGAGAGAGGGACTTTCGCCGGGGGGGATCCAATCCTCGAACTCTATCCGGAAGGGTCAGAGGAAGAGGAAGCAGGAGTCCCTGAACCTTAGGGGGTGTGGGTCGGCATCGATAACTTCCCCGAGTCTCCCTATTCTTGGAGGGGGACTTCTCAGCGCTATCTCAGGAAAGGGGTCAGGGCGTAAGGGTCACCAACAGGGAAGTAGAGGGAATAGCCCATAAACATCAAACGCGGCCTCCTCAGAGCTAGAATCTCCTCTAGATGCCTACGAGCGGGTAAACGCGGGTTCACCGAAGGAATCTGGAGCGTCACAGGTCCGGGAAGTTCTCAGTATCCTCACTGAGAGGGTTGGGTTTCCCCAGGCTTTTTGCATTAGGGGGGAAATTCTTGCTATATGTAAATCTGGAATACTCGGTTCATCCAGTTCCCCGAGGTAGAGTCCTCTTTCAGTACCCCCGTTCCTGAAGGGTGCCTTCGTCCGGCCGGGCTTGGCCTGATCTGAAGAGCTTCTCCCGGGGAAGCCTTTGCATGTCTCTACTTTCCGAGGCCTCCTGTTCCAGGGGGGTCTGAGCAACCTCTCAGGGTACTAAAGATTCCCTTGAATAGAAAAAAAAAAAGGTCCCGGCTCTCGGGCCCTCTTCAAACTCGGGGGGTCCTTTTCTCTCCGCTTCTTCTTCCTCGGGCGAGATGCCTCTCTATGGCCTCCGAGAGGGAAAGAATTTCTGAGATCGCGGGAGGCGAGTTCCAGGAAGAACGCCCTAGAACACGAAAAAAGGAAATGACGCGCAAAATCGTCGGAATCTACGCGAAGGGGGGGCGGAAAACGGTGTCGCTCGAGAAGAGCCGGGGGGTCCGTTCGAAAAAAGGGTTCCTCCTAGATTCCTATATCGATACTCTATAAATCTACCCGAATTACTGAAGTTCTGTTTATGGCGCAGGCTTTCTCGGGTACAGCGCTTAGATTCTACAAATCGATGAACGCTCGATCGGGGGGTCCGATTACATGAGAGCGTCATGAGAACGGCGGAAGGGGAAGGCCTAATACGTTACGGGGTCTCTATTTCTCAAGAACTGTGGCTTGCTGAAGGGATATATTGGTAACCCTAGCAGTCCTCATGAAAAGGATGGGCGAAACTTCCTTCTAATTTCGATACTGGGTTGGCGGCGCACACGTTCTCTAATCCCTCCGCCTTGAAAAATGGGGGGGAAGGCAAAAATCTGGTTAGTGGGACTGTGCATCAATTAATTTGGGACGGAGGGATACATGAGAGGCCCTTCTCTATGGGATCGAGATAGAACAAAAAAGCTTCTACATCAGTCTAGGCGCCAGTGGGGTTCAGGAAGAAAAAAATTTGTGGAATGACGACTATCTCCGTCAAGCCTCGCTCGAAAAGACATAGAGCTGGGCTATCACATCAACAAAGGGGGCTATCTGAACGCAGGAAGACAAGGTCAAAGATCGGTTGCTAATAAAAAAAGTTCCTCCAGGCCTTAAACAGGTAGGGGGAGACTGGATGGAAAGTCTGCTCTTTCTGCGTCGCGGTTTGAAAGCTAAAAGGCCTATCCAAAAACGGGGGGAACCCTACAAAAATGAAGTTTATTCATCACGAAAAAGTTCGATTGGGAGCCCTTCAAGGGATTCAAAAAAAGCAGGGTTCTTAACATATATACAGCATGGTCCTCAACTATCTCGCGCTGGGTCCTGACCCGGAGAATCCTAACCTCCTAACCGGTCAAAGAGGAAATTTTGGGGGTTCGGCTACCGTGACTACGCGAAATCAGAAACTCATGCTTCGCTCGGGGGAGTTCCGCAGTCCACGCGGGGAAGCCAGTCACCTCTTCATACCTTCCTTCTAAAGATTTCTAGAGCGGTCAGAGGGTATAGGTACGGTACAACGCGGATCCCCGGTGGTTTTCATCTTTGAAAGGCCCGGGAGGATTAGACGTCCTGTCTGGTTCGGGGTCTCTAAAAAAAACAACACGGGAAAATAGGGAAACTCACCAGGGAGAACAAATATTCGCTCCACATCTGTAAAAGGAGGGGCTCTCAGTCCCAGTTCTCTGCCTTTCTAACGAAAGTGACTGAAGACCGGGGGCTGCCAGCAAAGGGGGGGATAAACGGAAATACGTCAGGAGGGAAGGTCTCAGGAAACCAGTTCGCATTGAGTATTCAGAGGAAAAAACCATTACGAGGTCGGCAGTGGGGGGACGCCGGCGGCCCTCAAAAGGGGGGAGAACTTGGGCGGCCATTTTCTCTATATACCGGCCCGAAAGAGTTCGTGAAAAAGGGGGCTAGAAGAGAAAGGCAGCTTACGTCTTGCCCCTGAAAGTGCGGGCGCGAATCGCCTCTTAAACAACGAACTGAGGAAAAAGAAGAAGCCGGCGGAAGAAAAAAATGGAGCAAGTTCCCAACTGTACGCCAGAAAAACACCAAAGGGCCTTTTACAGCTCCCAGGGGCAGATAGCAAGCCATCCTTGTGGAGGGGAGATCCAACTTTAATTCCCGGGGTCAAAAAAGGAGCATCCTGCGATAGGAGGAAGCCAACAGCTCGGACAACCTTCCTCAGCGAGTCGTCCATCGCGAAAAGAGGTTCCTCGCGCGGGGAGATCAGTCCCACTGAGGTGGACACCGCCACGAAAGGATTTCTTATAAGGAGGCATTGGGTCAAGTATTTCCGAAGATTCCGTATAGCAGGGGGCGAATCCCACTCTCATCATCTGAAAAAGTTTCGTCGCATAAAAAAGGATTCGTCTTCCGCAAAAAGGCAGCTTTTTCCCAAAAGGCAGCGCAAGGAAAGGCCAGAGTCCCGTAGTCAGGCGGAGTCCTGTCTCGAACGGCTCGCGCAGGAAAATCCGGAATGAGAACGCAGATCGTAAAAGGGAAGCCGAAGCCGAAAGCGCGTCAGGTCCTGCGAAAAAGGATCGCCAGAAAAAAAGATACGTTGGGCAAAAAAAAAAAAAAAAAAAAAAAAAAAAAAAACAGAAGATTGTGTCAGTATCGAGTCCTATCGAGAGACGGCAAAGAAGGGCCCGAACGCTTGAAGGGGGGGGTCGGAACCCAGGCTGGAGAAAAAAAGATTCCGACCGATTGCGCGAAGGGGAGGGTTCGTCCTGGCGAAGGGCGACATGGGGAAAGTTAAGAAACGCTAGCTCGGAGAAGGGAGGAGATTCTTCCATAAGAGGCAGCTCTCCAGAAAGGGAGGAAGAGAATCAGGAGGGTCGCCGCTGGCTTGGGGGGGGTCTAACGCTGCCCCGTCACTCAGAAATGGCCGTCGCGGGAGCAGGAGGAGACATCTTTCCCATAAGGAGACGCACGGAGAAGGAAAAGCGGGTCAAGGGGGGACCTAGAAGATCCTCCAAGCGGGGGGAATCTGAGCGGAACGTTTTGGAGAAAGAGAAGGCCATTTTCGAAGAACCGAGGGGACCGCAGGAAAGTCTGGGGGTCCACACAGTAAATTCGCGTGCAGAAACGCCCGTCGGGTGGTCGAAAAAGGCGTGACTGAACGGGTTCGAGCTATTCAGAAGGGGGTCTCCGGCGGGACGGTCTGAGGGGGGGCTGAAAGTGCGCCGGCAAAACCTCGCGGGAAAGGAGTCTCTCGTGCTAAAGGGAAGACCTGAATTTGGGAAGGGGGGACCGCGCAGGAGGGTCAGGTGATATACCCATCTTTAAAAGAGGCGGAAGGAGGAGTAGGGGGAAGTCGGATGTGGGGGGGGGTGGCGGGGCTGCTAGATTGGAGGGAATAGCCGAACGCAAAGAGGGATCGCATCGCCAAAGGAGGCAGGCAAAAGAAGGGGCAAAAGAAGGCGGGCTGGCAGCTTCGGCGGGTGTCGATGTGAACTGGGGACGGCTTTTCTAGGAAGGGGTTAAAGAGAGAGGGAAACAAAGAAAGCCGGGGAAACTTTTGCCCTGGGGAGGGAAAGATCCAAAACCGTAGAGTCTCGCAGAGGAGGTCCTTTAGGAGGGTTTCCGCGGGGGGACCATCGGCTACACAAATACGCTATGGGAGAGGAAAATTCTCGTCTACGCGAGGTGAAATACACTGTCATGAATCTTGACAGGGGCAAATGAAGACAAGGAAGGAAAAATCTCCTCAAAACCAAAATGGGGTATTATAGAGAGAAGGAGGACATTGGTCAAACGTCATTTCAACTGTACGGAAGGATGAATGACACCTAAGGAAGAGAGAAAAGGGAAAAAACCAAAAAGATTGTTTAAGGGAAGGAACCCCAGCTAACGCCTACCATTCCCTCCCGCGAATACGACATAAAGGGGAGGTAAGGGGCACTGGTCGTGCCAAGGGGTGAGGTTTTTTTTAGACGGTCGAGACACATCATAAAGGGAAAGGTCCATCGGAAAGATACCCGGGGAAGTACGATAATGAAGGCCTGGCCTTACGGTGCAGGAAAGAAAGTCTTTCGGCTATGGGAAAAATCTCGTCCAATCTCTCCTATTACCAAGAGCCATCACCCGTGCCTACGCAAAGGACGGTCAGGGGGAAGACGCACTCGCTAGCGCAGAAATATAAATTTCCGCGCAAATAAAGAGGACCGATCGCTCTGCAGCGAAGACGTCTCACCCGAAAGGGGAGAGACAAGAGCTGAGATCACAAGGGAGCCCGCGGCTCGACGGGGTTCACGCCGAGGAGCGTGCGAAACCCGGGCGAGTTCGGCGCCGGGAAGAACTTTGGGGAAACCAAGGGGGTCGCGGGGGCTCCGGTGCTTTTCCTCTAAGTACGCCATTGGAGAACTAAGGACTTCCCGCAGCTAACGGATGTTAAGAAGGAGGAGACTTCGCGGCGCAAGACCCACGGAAGATCTACTTTGCGGGGAGGGTTGGAAGGAGGGGGGGGAGGAGGCTCCGACGGTCCCGTCAACGTCCGAAGGACGGGGAGAAGATCGCCATGCAATCCAAGAGTGCCGAATGGATATAGAGAGAGAGCTGGCGGCGAGCTGCCGACGGGAACTCATCTTTGCGCGGAGAAGGGCGCTTGCGGTAAGGTTCGGGGAACATGACAGGCGGGGAAAAACCAATCGGACGGCATCGACATCGGGGGCTCTAGGGACCTGGGGGGGCTCGACAAGCAGAAAGAGCCGGAAAGGATAGGGTTAGTGCCGTGAAGATCGATCTCTCGAATCTATACTACTCGACGAGCTTACTTAAACCGTTCTGAGGTTTCTTTCGAGAAGGGAGGGCGACTTCAGAAGGAAAGCTTCGACGGCTTCCAACGTAAGGGCGCTCTAGCTGCGGGAAAGGAATGGGGTCCTTCTACGAAGTTCCATTAAGACTTTTCGAGAAGGACGTATTCCAAACGCTGGCCGAGGAGGAGGAGGACGATGCTGCTTCGGGTTTAACACCTCTGCAGGGAGGGGGAGGAGGCCTCATCAATCAAGGTTTCTACTAAACTCCGGAGGGAGGGCTGCGCGTGGGTGAAGAATCTAATAACCTGTCCGTGCCCAGAAGGGTGATCGCAGGTCAGGCGTCCTCCGAAAAGGGGGGAGTGCTTGCTCAAAGGGGGGGGTGACTTCTGCTAAAAGGAGGCTGAGGCCGGAGGGAGGGAAAAAAAGAGCTCCGGGAAAAGTCTGCGAATGCGAGATGCGATCATGACCGGGTTTTCTGCGGCCGAGAGGGGGGGAGGGAGAGCCTCGCGCGAGGAATCCATGCTGTGATGCAGAGTCCGCAGCAAGAGGGGAGGATGAAAGAAACAAGGCAGAGCTGGGCGGAATGAAGTCTTCCGGCGGAAGGTAGATGCGCCTGTTTTCAAGGCCGCGGCGGGCTAGGGGAGGAGGCGGGGGATTACGGGCAGACTGCGCAACCAGGAAATTCATTTCCATATCGAACCTAGCAGGAGAGAGGTGATCTCCGGGGGGGGAAAAGAGTGGGGAGTGGAGCCTCTAATCTCTATACCAACCTTGAAGGACCACTCTAGGAGACACTTCTGGAGGCCGAAAAGAACTCCCAGCCTACTCCTGAAAAAAGGACTTGATAATTGTCGCGGGAGAACCGGAGGATCGCAAAGAGAAGGATATTTACGAGGTCAGGTGGGGAGAAATCGCCAAGCCTCAACCTCGAACCGAGAGTTTCGAGCCGGAAGACGAGAGGACCTTCTCGCCCTCGGGGGGTGCAGCGGGAAGGGCGCCTGAGGAGGAGGTCGGAATCGAGAAAAAAACGTTAGGAGGGGGGAGGAAGAAGAAACCATCCCCGGAAGCAGCCAGGGGCAATTTCGAAGATAACACCCCTTGTAGAAGGGGGGAATCGGAGGCAGACCTACGCAGGGGAGAAAAGGGGGAAGCTTTCTATTTCCTCGGGGGTGACTCCTGGAGACCGATCGCGAGTCGTAAAAGCGATAAGACAAAGAGGGGAAAGGGCAACAAATCCCTCAAACATGACGGAAACGTCGGGGGATTCTTGCCTGTAAGACGAGGGGTCGAAGAAGGGCGGCGGAAAACGAGATTGAAAGCCGACTAAGGTGGGTGAAATCCTGCCGGAAGAACGCCCTTCTCGTCGACGGCATCTGCCCTGCATGTCTCCGTGGAGCGAGGATCGCGGAGGGACCAAGCCTCGGCGACCGAGCAAGAAGGGAGGGAAAGATGTAAATTCTCATCTAAAAGCCGGAATGAGATCACACAGTCCTTGGGGGTCTAAGGGAGGGGTCAGGACATCATTGTGGCGGGAATATCCCAGGAATCAATCCTTTATTCCTTGAGAGGGAGAAGAATCAAGACCAAAGGAGGGGCAACTCATCTAGGCCGGGTGCCTAGTTGTGAAGTTCTCGGATGTCAGGAATCTAGCCGGGGGAGCTCTGGAAGAGTCAATCTTGCGGCACACAGTAGATGTCGGGAGCTTCTCCTGGGAAAATCACATAGAGGGGGAGGAATATCCGGTGTTGAACTCCACCGACACTCTCATCATCCTCCGGAGACTGGGGACCATACGACTGGACGTTCAGGAGACCGCGTGACCCAGACTTCTGACGAGAAGTTGATCCTCACAGGGACCCACGAAGTCCCTTATTTCATAAAAAGGCCGGCAACTGAGAAGGAAGAGTCCAGAGTTACATCGGAATTCTACTCACCCCAAGAGACTATATTTCATCCGGGAATTCTACCTCTAACGAACGAACAGAAGCGGGGACACCCGCCGAATTTTCCGTCAGCGATTTGGGAAGGAGGGAGAAGCCTCTTGAAGGAGAGAGGAAGAAGTATGCCCGAAAGGGGGGGAGGTAGCTGATCTCCGAGCTTTCTATCGAAAGGTCCAGACCGGGCTTAGAAAAAAAAGAATGGGAAAACGGTAGGGGGGGGGGTCGGTCAAACTGAGCTCGGGAATCCGGAAGAACGCTCCGAAGAGGAGGGGCGAAAACCCTCGAAAACCGGCACAGAAAAGAGTCCATCTATGCTCTCTCAACCGGAACAGGAAACTGAGATAGAAAAAGATCGCCGGCGATTTGCATGGCGGAGACTGGGCCCGTCACGTCGGACCGGGGGAAAGGGGGGGTTTTCCTGAGGGAGGGGCCGCAGGAGAAGTTCCAGCGCAGGAAGGAAGATCGAGCGAAACGTCGTGTCTACCGCCGGGGAGCATCAATCGGAGGAAAGGCGCGCGCAATGACAGTGGTATAGGAGGAAAGGGACCAAGGAGTTAGGAGACTAAGGCATTTGAGCTCACTCATGAGGGTTTCCACACAAGTGAAAAGCACGGCTCGGAGGGAACTGCAGGGGACATCTCCTACCTTCTTAAATTGGAATCTTGATCGACTCTTTCGATCTAAGGACGATCTCCATGAACGGGGGGGGAGGTCGATAGGTTCTTCGGTGACCTCTTTTGTCTCATGGGAGGAGCTCTCTTCAGAGAGAGTTTCTAATAACGGGGAAAATGGGGGAGAAGTAAATTGGGAGGTTCTGAAAGATGGACTTGTACAATAGGGGAAAGGCCTCTGCGGGGAAAGGGTCCATTTCTATGAAATGCGGCGGATTGGGGGGGGAAGAAAAAGGCTATTGGTCTATATGCGAGAACTCCCGATGAATGAGCGCCTTACCATCGGAAAAAAGGCAAGCTCAAGGGAGCTTCAACTCCTGTCCGGGCGCCCTTAGGGCGGTGCGATGGAACTGGTCTCGGGGTGCGGGGGTGAGACTAGCAGGGAGGAGCATCGCACTAAGGGGGGCACACCTTGGTGAAGTATGCAGGAAGAAGCAAACCGTATGTCAGGAGGGCAAGAAAGGGAAAGGGGGGCGGTTTCATCTGGGGGGGGGAAATTGTTTCTCAGGGGCAGAAACGCAGGGCGAGGTTGGGTGATCATTCGTCGTCTGGGTCTTTGGCATAAATGCTGGAATGGGGGGAAAGGGAGCATGACGGGAACGATGGAAAAAAGAAAAAAAAAAAACAAAGGGGGGAAAAGAAGAGAGGAACCGGCCATCGTCAGTGGGTCATGAAAAAGGGACCCGACTTCATGCAGTTCCAAAGAAGCGCGTAGAGAGGAAACCGACGGAAAAGGGGTTAAGGGCCTATGGAAAAAAGGGACAACAGAAACCGCAGACCATGCGACCGCTTCTCTACGAAGGTTGCAATGTGCGAAAAGGGAGAATGGCTATGCGGGGGGGGGTCGAGCGTCGAACAATAAAAGATTCCCTTCAATCTCAACGTCCGAAGAGGAAAAGGAGGGTGGGGGAAGGCCGAAAGAAGGCAGGCGTGAGCGTGGTTCGCATTTCTCGCAAAAAAGAGCTCCGGTGACCATCACCAAGAAGAACACGTGCAATCGAAGGAAGGGGGGCGCCACACATTGGATAAAACACTCGATGGAGGGGAAAGAAAGACTTCATTTCCCGAGGTCGCACAGACGTTCTTCTCCTCGCTCTCTGGAAGGGGGGTCCTGAACATCGCAAAAGGGCCGAAGGCTCGATCGAAGGGAGGAAAAGGGGGGATCTCAACGCTTGGCGCGAAGGAAGGGAGACCGCGTCCTATGGGACGAAGGGAGATAAGGGGAAAACAGCCGGGGGGGGGGTTTGCCCTCCGGCAAAAAGGGGTTTAAACCATCCGGGTTTGCTAGGGGGAGAGGCGGGGGGGAAGGGGGACGAGGGGGGGGTGCTCGCGCAGATAGACAACAGGGAGCCTCGCTGCCGCTTTTAAAAAAAGGCTTTCTTATCGGCGAGGGAGACATCTGAAAGCAGGGGAGGAGAAAAAAGGTCCTTCCTGAGGATGGGGGGGATCGGCGCGACAGAGGGGGGAAAAAAAGGGCTTCATACGTCAGACGTGAAAAGAGCGCTCTCCATGGCAAATCAAAAAGGAGGGAGAGACTGTGGGAGAGAGAAAAATGAGTCTGGAGGTAGGAGTATCTTTCCTAGAGGCCGGGGACATCTGGAGAGAGCCGAGGGCTTTCTTCTAGGGCGGGAGGAACTTGAAAGGCGCCAGGACGAACCATAGGCTCGGGGCCATAGTGAACGCGCGGTGGCCTGTAGCCTTGTCGCTGGAACAAGCGAAGAAGACCAGGAGGTCGGACAGGTGCACTATGAAGCAAGGACGACTCGAATAGGGGAGGACTCTCGACCAAGCGGAGAGGGAGGAGGGCGCCTGCGTTCGGAGAGACGCTGGGAGCCGGCTTCGGCGAAAAGAAGAGTTCTGCGGCAGAAGGAAGGAAGGCGCGCGTCATGCAGAGGGGGCGAGACGGAATCGCCGCTGGCCGAGAAGGATAAAACACCGGGCGCTGCTGGGGAGGGGGTTAACCCGGCCGCTGGCGGCGCGGGAAGAGGGAAGGCGAAGAAATGGGGCAAAGGGCGCGGGTGGCGGACGACCGAGCTAATCCGCGAAAGGGGTGCCTTACCTATTTTATCGCCATGCGACAGGAGCCGACATCCTGGAAGGGGGACAAGGATTGGGAAAAGGCGCGCGAGCCAAGACAGAAGGTCTACAGGCTCAAGAGAAGCTCGACCGTGCATCGAGGAGTATCACATTTACGAGCTGGGGGGGGGGGGGGGAAGGGAAGAGAGAGCCTTAAGAGAGAGAAGGGGAAGGATGCTGGGAGAAGGAAGAAAACAAACATGGAGGGGTCTTCTATCTGGCATAAATAATTTTAGTCTGGGAAAAAGGAAGAGGATGTTTCTTATCGAGGGACTGCAAGCGTCACCAGGAGGCCTGGGGAAGCGGCTAGGGCGGCCAGGCTTGTTGAGCTACGAGGCGATCCTAGAAGGCCCCCATGCATGGAACGCTTCACCTGATCATGGGGAAAAGAGGTCCGCAATTGAGAAAGGAGCAGGGGAGGAAAAGACCTGGGAACCAGGCAAACTCTTCGAGGCGACCCGAAACGACCGCCGCTCGACCGCCAACAGAACTACCTTCCTTCATTGAAAGGGGGGAGGGACAGGAAGAAAGGTGAGAAAGGGGGGGGAAGACCGATTGGAGAGGGGTCCTGCGAGGTCCACTGTGGGCTTGGAGGAACGCCCGCCTCAAATCGGCAGCGTCCAAAAGGATCCGGCGCGCATCTAGGACCTGCAGAGAACTCCCCTGGTGTTAAAGAGGGGGGCGGGAAATGGAGGAAGGATTCGAAAGGGGAGGGGATTCTCGCAAAAAAAAAAAAAATAGAGATATCGAACCGCTCCGGAAGCATACACTTCATTGATCACAGCTGAAAAAACAGGGAAAGGGGGGGGAGGAATGTGTTTGGTGGTGGGGGGATTCTCTGCCTGCTCGACAGGAAAAAAACAAGGAACTGGGCCGATTTTTCTTCGTCGTGGGAGAAAACCTTTGACTCGCGGAATAAAATCTACGCCTGAGAGAGGTCAAAACCTAGTTCGCTATAAAAAGAAAAAAGAAGCCAGAAAGGCCAGTTATGAGAGTTGATTCTCCTGGAGCCGAAAAACCTCATTTTCTAAGGAGCTTTGAGGAAGAGAGGGGGCGCAAGGAAAGGACTTGCCGGGCTATAACAAGGAAAGAAGGTGAGCTGATCTTTCCCTGCAGGGGGCGCCGGGCGGTTGAGAGGAGAAAGATAGCTCTGCCACTCGCAAAAGACCGATCCTCCTCCATGAACATGGAAGAGGGGGGTAAGGAGATCAGCAAAACCAAAAAGAAATACAGCTCCCAGGTCCAGGGAAAGAGAAGGGGGAAGGTCCTGTTGAGTGGAATATCCCTCATCAAGAAGGGGTAAGAGGAAGGAGACGATAAAGAGGCCAACATCTCCAGTCCATGAGACATGACGCATCGCTGAGTCGCCGGGGGGGGAGGGAAAGAAGGGGCTATTTCTACATCGAGCCGGGGGAAGGGACGCTGTGCGTGAGAGTCCCACTAAGGGGGGAAACAAAGAAGAAATGATTCGCGCTTTACTTCCGGGGGGGAAAAATCATTTCGGCTGCTTGGGGGCTCAGGGGGGGGAGCGGAGGGAAGAGGAACTTCTGTCCTTTTCAGCGGGGGAAAAACTACTGATTCGCTCCGCACGGGGTTAAAGAACGCCGTGAAAAAAAAGGGAATAAACCGGCAACGTCCCGTAGTGCTGCGCGAGGAAAAGGAGAGAAAACATTTCTGTCCATGGAAGGGAGAATGGACAGAAAGGGGGCCGGGGAAAGGAAAAGCGAGCGGGACCGCAGAAAGAGGGGAGGAGCGAAAACACGGAGGGCCCTCTCTCCATAACCCTCCTATAGCAGATGTGAAGAGATTGTGGGAGAAGGGTCCGAGGAGGTGTTCAGATGCGGACGAAAGAAGGGTCGTTACTGCGCTGAGAGGGGAAGAAGGTCTTGAAGAGATATTCCTACTAAGGAGAGCAGTATGGGTCGTCAGAAAAAAAGGCTAATTTAATTCTAACTCTCAATCGAGGATTCTGCGCTCACTATCTCAATGCGAGATCATAGACAAAAAAGGGGGAGTCTCAAAGGAAAAAGAAGGGGTCTGCCCGCTGGAGGGGCAGGGCGATCTCCTTTCCATAAGGAAAAGTGCTAAGGGGAATTTCCTAGGGTCGAGGGGATCTTCGCAGGAATGACGTAAAGTAAGAAATTACCTTGCCACGTGCGGTTAGAGGGAGATTCCTATCCTCCAGGGTAAATCCTCTGCATACGAGGGACCAGGAACGTGGAAAGCGAGGGGGGGCGAATAACTAGGGGGACCCTAATACATGCGCGCACGGCTTGTCACAATTTATGAAAGGAGACGTAGGCAACTGAAAAGAGGTTGTGGTCTGAGATCCTCCGTCGTGAGGGGAAGCGGGGGACTCGTCGAGGCAGCAGGGTCGATCTCCATTCGAGGTCAACGATCAGGAGAAGTGTCGGCGGAAGCTGGAAAGGGTTTCGTCAAAGGAAAGCTGTAAAGCGTAGTCTAAATAACTCAAGGGGAGATTCGGAAAAAAAGAAAGAGCTAACGAGAAGATTTCTTGAACAGAAGAAGCCTGATTGGGCCTTTTCCAGGGGGAGCCGGGTTCTTCTGAGGGGGAAGGAAAAGAGGCTAGATTGGGGAGAGATTCTATAATAGAAGGGGCGGAACCTGGATGAATACGCATCTCACTGGAAAACCGTCTGCATTCCGAGAAAGTATCGTCTGCAACGCCCTGGGAGGGGAGGTAAGAGGGGGGGGAGGGCTAGTGGCTGGAAGAAACGTCTGATGTGGGAGACGAGCTAGAAAAGCAGCGGGTGTGACGACTGGGGCTCCCCTGTATTCTAAATATTCAACAGAGGTCTTCTAAAGGGAGGTGAAGGGTCAGGGGAAAGTTCTGAGGGTGGGTATGTGGAATCTTTAAAAAAATACTACGGGCTGAGGGGGGGACATTCTGCGACATACCTCGCTCTTTTTCATAAATTCATGGGTGTCGCGGGAATGTGGCTCCACCTGGGGGGAGACCTTCCTCTCGTATCGCCAAGAGGTTATGGAGTAAAGAAGAAAAAGAAAGCAGGGCGAGTCATTTTTTCAGGACGAATGTCCCGGGAAAAGGGAAAGGGATTTCCAACTCAATGGTGAAAAACCTCCATCCGGCCTTATTATTTTAAGGCCTATTTAAATTGTAACAAAGCAATAGAAAGACAATGGGGGGTCCGCTGAGGATATTGTGTGTGGTGGGGAGGGTTAGAGGAAGGTCTAAAGTGCGTTCCTCATGAAAAGGGGGACGACAGTGTTCGAAAAAAAGCTAAAAAAGAAAAAAGAAAAAAAAAAGGATTAGTTCAAAAGGCAAGACCGCTAGGGGAAAAAGGTTGCATAAGGAAAGACGTCCTTCCGACTTTTCTAAGCTCTTATCAGCCGGGACGGGGGGACTATTTCTCGAGAAAAAGAGCCATGCTAGAAGGACCATCCAAACCGCAAACGGGAACGACATGGCACAGGCGCCGGGCGGCAGGGCACGGGTCTACGATAGGAAAAGAGCGCAAAGGAGGAATGAAAGCAACCAGCGTTCTAGAAACCGCACGCGAGATCGCGTCCTGACGGCGGGGAACAAAGATTTCCAAGAAAAGAGCGATCGACCAGGGAGGGGGGGGAGACCCGTAGGAGGACGCTCTCAGTAAAAAAGCAGGATGTTACCAAAAAAAAAGGACTTAGTGAGTCCAGGAGGAATTCTCACTGTTCAACCTAACTGGTGAAAAATTAGGGTCTTGTCAATCAGGAAGTTCGAATTTCCGCCTATTAAAGAAAAAAAACCACCCTTCCTTCTCGGACTCACTTCGGGAGGTTCCCTCCTCTCGGAGGAGCACGGTAGAGAAAAAGACGTGGAGTCGACGTACGTCCTTCCGGAATTTGAAGAGGGCGCGGCGGAAACGGAAGGCAATCCCTTAGTCACGGCCGATGACGGGCCAGACAGAGAAAAGAAAAGAGGGGGACTCAGGGACAAAAAAGAGTGCATAGGGTGGGCTTCGAGGGAAGCTAAGCAAGGGATCATAGGGGAGGAAAGCGCACTGTCGGAGCGTGAGCCTTAAAGAGACCAAAGGGGACAGACTAAAAATAAGTCGAGAAAAAACTGCTGCATTCTAGAGGAGGGGGGCTTGCTACGGAAGGGGTCTCTCTACAAGAGAAGCGAAACGGGGTCTGAAGGGGCACGGGGCTATAATCACGAAGATCGAAGCGGACAACGATACCTCGACCCCAAAATCTGGAGTAAAAAACTTCTCAGGGCTCCTGTCGTCGAGGGAAAAGGAGTCGCTGAGACCGGGTCAGTCGAGGCTTCAAAGGGGGATCGGAAGTAATTCCATGTCGCAGGCCGTCAATGGGCAAGGGGGGGGCGATACGGCCGGCCTCGCTGCCGAAAGGGGCGCTGGCGCGAGGGCGATGCTGGTGAAAGATGGGGGGGAACGCCGCGGGAAGCCTGCGGCGACAGTCGTATGGGCGAAGAAAAAAGGGCCGGAAAAGGGGCGCTGTGGGGAGGAATCAACGGAGCTAATCCGCGGGCTAAAATAGGGGATGCCTACAGCGGGGGAGCGACATAAGGAGAGTGGCTGCTCAAAGGTGGGACTTCGAGACCGAGAGAAAAGGGAAGCAGTCAGGGGGAAAGTCTTGAGGGGTGAGGAACCAACGGCTACCGCAATGACGCTGACGGAAGGGAAGAAGGCGATCTTTTGTGCTAGAATATCGGGAGGGGGGGGCTAGCAAGAGATCGAAAAGTTTAGGAGATGAAGAAAAAAGCAAAAAAAGGATTTCGGGCGATAGGGAAAAGGACAATTCGCTACTGATGGGTCAGGATCGACTCTTCGGGGAAAAATTAATGGCCTGAATTGAATGATCTGTAATTACGAAGGGCTTTGTTCCGATCTAAGAAGGCGATAAAAGGGAAAAAAAAAGAGGTCCCGGAAAAATGTCATTTCCAGAGAGCGTCACCGGACCTTGGCTCTGATATCACTAAAGGGCCTAACGCCAATTTCTCCAGAATATCGAGAAAACGGGAAACTCTCTGAGTCGAGCTGGATTAAGGGTCCCCCCCCCCCGTAAAGGGGAAAACTCCGCAAGAATAACTGGACGGAAAAGAGGTTGTCGGCGCATCCTACCGGGGATTGAAAGGGCGGATAAGGGAAGGGCTCGATCGTATTTAAAGACTGGGCGGGGGGAATCTCCAGCTCAAAAGGCTATCCTTCCCTGAAGAGGGAGAAAGTTAAGACATCTATACGATGCTTCCAGAAAAAATTGGTTTTCATAGGGGCGCAATCAAAAGGGGATTCCATCCTTTCTGTGTCGGAGTCATCAACAACAAAAGGAAAAAGGGAGGAAAGAGGGCCGAACAGTAAGGAATCATCATTTGCTTGAGTTCGGAAAAACTTAAAAGAGGGAACTCAGTAAAGGCCCTGCTCAGGAAAGAAGACACCGGGAGTCTTCCGATGGGTGGGTTATGGGGGGTCCTCAACTGGGCCGGCTCTTAATACTATCGGTCTTTCTCTTAAAAAAGGGGAGGGAGAATAATCACTTGCAGGCCAGCCGACAGGGGCCAGTATGTCGTACTTCTTCTCGACTCGGTCTCCTCAATCAGGGGGGGAGGGAGATTCTTTTCTTGTCTTCCGAGGGTCTCCTGAAGAGGGGAAAAGAACGGACCCGCCTCGTTGGAATACTTGACTAGAAAGCGCCCTGCTCTGTGACTAGGGGGGCATTTGGGGGTCCTGGCTTGTGTAGAGGGCTGCCCTCTTAGCTAAAACTCTCGCTCTGGAGACGTGGTCGCTGACGACCGATTTAACAAGGAATTCTCGACTGGTGACTCTAAAAAGTACGATCAGCACCAGAGGGAGGGTACAAAAAGGACCTAAGAGGGGGGGACCTGTCGGAATAGCCCATTCAAACTGAGATTGAGCCGTACTAGGCTAGTTTCCTAGGAGAAGAGGCCGTAAGGGAAGAGCAAGTACATTATCCTTCCGAGCTAGGAATTGGAGGTCATGAGATCTAAACTGAGCACTTGCAAAAAGGGTCGCATGAACCACTGAGAGGGAAATCAAAGTTAACGAGTTAGAACTCTTGTGGGCCTTTTAAGAAAAGAGGGGGTCGGGGCAAGAGGCTGGAGAAGAGCCTTGTGGTGACGCGGGAAATCGCCAGTGAGGAGAAAGTGTCGTCGCCACGACTGAGTAGGCCGAAGGGGGTGTAAAAAAAAGGCGCTTCCAGCAGAGCCCGCGCCTAAAAAAAAAGAGTCCCGTAGTCAAGCGAGGCCTGCGAAAGTAGGGGGAGAGGAAAGAAGGGGCAGATAGGGAAGAGAAGGTAGATTGGGCCGAAGACGGAGACCGATAGACAAGCGAACCGCAAAAGAGCTCCAGAACAAGGGGTTCCTTCAGCTATTGGAAAAGGGGAATCGTAGGGGTCCGCTTCGGGGGGAAAGGAAAATTCTTCATAGGAACATGCCCTACAGAGGAAGTAGGCGGGGAGACCAGGGGAGGTCGCAGAAAAAAAAAGGCTTATATTACTGAGGATCGCCTGTGGGGTAGTAAGGGGAGGCGAGGGATCCTTGCGAAAACTCCTCAGAGTCTCCAGGAACTCGATGACTCTCAAGATAAAAAGAGGGGGGGAGGGGTAGAAAAGTACAAGGCATCTCCATAGGAAAAAGAAGCGAGCGCCCGAGGGGCTTTTCATTAAGCCTTTCAAAGCTTGTACGAAAGGGTTGGGACTTCTCGGGGCGGAAAAGAAAAGCGCATGCTGAACGGGACAGCATGGAATGAGGGAACGAGACTTAATCTGGGTAGAGGTTCAACTATGACCGTCAAGGAAGGTAAAGCCCGGCAGCAAGACATTAAGGGGGGGTGATTAATAGGAGAAGGGGAAGGACCGAGGGAACCGAATACGCCTTACGACCAGGCTGTTTTGCCAATGCTGCAAGAGTCGGAGAAAACCCCGTAGTGGGAACAAGCAAAAAGAAGGCGTGAACTGGACGCTGGTCGGGGAAGATCGAAGAGGTCTATGAGAAAGAGGGGGGGCGTCTATTGAGAGGAAAAAGGGTCTCCGTCAGTATAGGAGCGTAATCGGAGAATACTCAGGGAGGGGAAGAGGAATTCCTCTCTAGGGAGACTAATTGATTTCGAAGGGGCCTGCAGGAGTTGTCCATTGGATGGTTAAAGGTTCGGCTTAGGTTTTTCTGGTAACTCTTCTAGATTGGCGAGGGGATAGCCGGACTCCTGAGGGGAGAAGCGCATGACTGGAACGCTGCGAGTCCTTAGGGCTAATGGTCTCTGTGCTATTGGGAAAAGGGGAAGACTTTGCGTTCAAGGGTGTTCGGACTCCTGAAAAAAAAAAAGCCTTTTCTCCCAGAATGGCAGGCCCGATACAACCGGATGGAAAGGAACGGGATGTACTTGTGATTTCGCGAGGGGGTAAGGTTTCCATCGGGAAAGCTGACGAGGGCGTCTGTTTTGACAAGTCTACGCGAGGGGAGAACCTAACTTCATGAGAAGGACAAAAGGAAGTTGTCCCGGGAGAGTCGAAAAAAACAACACGGAGAGGAGGAAAAAGAAAAGAGGGGAAAAGTCAATTTTGGGTCAAGATGCGCAGCTTTCCGCGAAGGGGAGTTAGTAGAAGAAACGAAGGAAAAACCGACGCCCTGACTACAAAAAATTGGGGGGAGCCGATGGAAACACACAAACGCCCGACAAGGAAGGAAGAAACGACATAAGAACGTTCGCATAGGGAACAACTTTCGTGGACCAGGGGGAGGGAAGAGGGGAGAAGCTCGGCGAAAAAGACTCAAAGGAAGTCCATGGTAAAGAACGCCGACGGCCGCCCGAAAAAGTTTGCAGAACCGACTATGCAGGAAGTCGCCGCCGCGGGGAAAGAGGGAGAGAGCTGGCGTTCGGCTATGAGAGAATCTCGCCAATCAGAAAGGGACCAACGCACAGACTCAAGAAAAGGGGCGAGGACGCTTCATGTGAAGATGGTAAACACCCGATTCGAGAAAGGGAAGCGCCGGCAGGGCCAAAATTCTTCTCCAAGGATAGGCACAAGGGACTAAGGGAAAATAAATCCTCCGCCATAGACTCATTAAGACCTCGGGGGATTTATAAGGCCTTAGGCTCAGATCGGGGGATCCTTAAAGGAAGGATTATCTTGAGAACAACCGAAAGGGAGTTGGGGACGAAACCGTAAGTTTGAAAAGTCATTCTGCTTCGGGGTACATCTCCGAGCTAACGGCATCGCACTAGTAGGCACACGTTCCTGCGCGCGCTGCGGGCATAAAGGAAATCTGTAGGATCGAGGAGGAGCCTTACGTGAAAAGGAAAAACGTCCGTCCTTACATTAAGAAGGATCGTGTAGGCGAAACCAGGAGGAAATACCCTTCGTCACTGGCCGGGGCGGGCCAGGCGCTCAGAAAAGGGAGACTCCGGGGGAAAGACATCGGGAGGGGAAAATCGATTGAATCAAGACGGGGCAGGTCTCCTTGGCTTTCAGCGGAAAGGGGCGAGCGTTCTCAAAAGGAAGCCCGAAGCTCCAGGACCTACCAAGCCAAGGAGGCTACGCAGACGGTGGGGCTGACAAAAGGACCGCCTGGTCCGAGAAAAAACTCGAATCTGCCTTAATACCCGAAGGAGGCAGGTTCCTGAAGGAAGAAAAACCTAAGAAATAGTCGTACCTAGGAGACACGGAATACCAACGCCGGACTGAAACGATCGTCTTGTCTGGCGAGGGGGGCGCCTGGGGAAAAAGGGAGGGTCTGGGGAGTCGAAGTAGGTTCCGGCCCAAAAGGAAACACGCATTCGCGAGAGGAGGAAGAATTCCGATGGTCCATGGCTCCTTCCTTTCAAAGGGTCCGATAAAAGAGCGAAGCTTCCGACGAAGAATGGCGAGATGAGGAAAAGATACGCTTCTCTGTGCAGACGATAGAACAGGGGGGGGGGGATTGAAGCCTAGCAGTAGGTGCAGACGAAACGGCGAGAAGGGGGGCTGCGTTTTTTGAGGGGAAACTATGGAAAGAAGGCGAGGAAGCCGGGGGGGGAAAAAAAAAGGCCGACAGAGGAAAGAAAGGAATTGTCTGTGCATTCTCACATGAAGGGGACGAGGCGCCAGAGAGAAAAAGTCTCTATGTCCGACATGCGAGCCGGGGGGCGAAAACCATAGGGAAAATGGGAAGGCTTTTGGGCCGGAAAGGCCTATCGCCGGATTAGATAGCGCGAAGGCATCAAAGGGGATGCTGGGGACAGAACAGCAAAAGATAGAGGAGGCTGTACAAGGCCAGAGCTGGTGCGAAGACTAAAGAGTTCCGGCGTGACACCAGGAAGGAGGAACTTCCAGAAGAAATGGGCGCGGAGGGGGGGCCTAGCTACAGATCCTCGCTCAAAAGACAAAGGGCAGGAAAGGAAAGCGTAAAGGAGGGCGAGGTGGAATATGTCCGTGCAATTATTCCACAGAAAAAGGGGGACTGCCCAGTCAACTCGAAATGCCAAAACACTCTATGAGAAGCATTAGGTAGTCCGACGCTCAAAACAAAAGGGCGTCTGGGGGAATTGGGGGTAGGGAGAGCCTACCGGCCTTAAGAAACAGGTTTGACCGAAGGCTGGCATCGGTTCCGCCGCGAGAACGGTGCGAAATCGCAAAAGAAATCGGTCA
>Ga0179593_1484500_pt1 | contig 26035 bp, 34 predicted proteins | sample CZODoug2_1_08_16_FD_185931 | JGI IMG/M metagenome (GOLD analysis project Ga0179593, IMG submission 185931) | Vadose zone soil fungal communities from Angelo Coast Range Reserve, California, USA - CZODoug2_1_08_16fungal (PacBio error correction) | ecosystem: Environmental > Terrestrial > Soil >...
ACAGCAAGTGTGCCCACCCAGCGTGGCAGACCTTAAACCGCAAAACAAACGGGGTGGGAAGGGTGTCGCGCTCATGGAGGTGCATGCAACTCCTGCCACTTCACGGGGCAAGGCGTAGGCATTCCACCGTGGGGGAAAACAAAGGGACAAAAAAACAGACTCAGAATAGAAAATGCACAAAGTAACACAGCCTCCAAATGAAAATTTAGGCTGAAACCTCAAAAACAAATCGGTGTACATGGTGGGGTAGCAACTAGTGAGTGCACGGAAGGTCAAAAAGGGGGGTACGCTGCCCCTGACGGAGTTATTCAGCGACGCGAAGGGGGGGGGGGGGGGAATGAAAAAAGTCAAAACATAGACCCAAACTGGGGGGAGGGAAAAACTGGGGGGGGACTTACTACTGGGAAACTACTCGGCGTGGCGCTCAGGGAGTGCAGATAGAGGGGGGAAAGAAGGGTGCCGCGTTAAGAGCGGAACAGACGCAGGAGGGCAAAAAAAGGATGTGCCATTTCACTCCACAAAAAAAGTCGAAGCCAGGGAACAGACCCTACGAACTCCATCGGGGATGGAAAAAAAGTGGAGCCAAAAATCCTCTAAGAGCTCATGAAACTATTTGTGTTTCTGAATTGGAGCGGAAGGGGAAAAGACACAATACGCAAAAAGCCGGAAAAGTCGAACATGCGCGTAGTGAGGGGGTCCGTCACTGGACTCGCAGCCTTTTGTTCTTGGACTATGGGGAAATTTTCAGAAAAAGAGAGGGGAGGGAAAGTAGTCCTGGGGGATATACAAAAAAAAAAAAGACAGTCAAAGACTGGTCAAAGAATATCGCCACAAGGCTTGCTGAAGACAAGCGTATTCGAGACGAAAAGAGGGGGTTCGCAGGGAAGAAAAAAAAAGGGAGGGCATCTGGAAAGTGGCCAAGGATGGGGGGAGGCTTCGTCTTGTAACTGGGGCGATGGGGGTCAATGTCAGCGGGCAAACTGGGGTATCGAGTCATACAGTGTCCACGGGCGGGACGTGATAAGGGGGAAAAAGGGGGAAAGGCGAGACCAGTCACTGGTTAACGCACGCGGGGCTCCCACGTGCATGGTAGGTACGACGGGGACAGGGGGGGGAGGGATTGGGCGCTTGCCAAACTGGACATTCATCAAAAAACTGGCCACACCACCTCAAAAGGAAACGAACATTACTTTTGAGGGACATAGAAAAAGCATCAATAGGCAGATCCAACATGGGACCGAAGAGGATGGGAAAGGGGGGAACAAGAGTAGGACGGTAGAACGCAAGGGTCCGGAATACTAGCAAGAGGTGGGCGGGGGGGGGACTGCAAAGTTGTGTTGATGTCAAAAATAAGGTGAATCAAATCCACTTGAAAAAAAAGGGTCCCAAAAAGAAGGAAAGAAGTGGGCTAGGACCACATGGCTCTGGGAATCACAATGGGTGTTTGAATGAAACAATAAGTTTAAATCTTAATTGCCAAAATGCTGCTGCGGGACTACAGAAGAGGGGGATCGGGGAGACAATAATATTTGAAATGCAAGAAAGGGCGATGACTTCCCAAAACCGGGCTCCGGATAGGAACACGAGAAGGAGGGAGGGAAAACAACAAGAAAAAAAAAAAAAGGCATTGTCGAAGGAGGAAAAAATAGGTATACACGAGGGGAGAGACACTACTGGTTTTGGTTTGCTGGGGGCTGGGACAACTCTATCAGGAGGGACACAGGGGGGTGATGACTGAAGGAAGAAAAAAAAGCGGGGGGGGGAAAAAGGCCCCAAAAGCTAGAGGGGGGAAAACTTGAAACGAAATCAAAAAGTTTTAAAACATATATTGGCAAGTCTGCAATTCTCACGAACAATACAGTCAAAAACAAAAAAGGGGGAGCGACGGAGGGTAAAATGGGTGAGGGGGAACAGGCAATCTACTGGAGATCAGCGTCGCACTAAAGGGAGTCTACAGTCATTATAGGGGGACCTCAAGGGAGTAAGAGGGTGGGTCTAACGGCAGAAGAGAAGTAAAACTTTGAGGGTACCAGGAGATGGAGAGAAGGGAAGGGTTTCCAAGGGGGGTTCCACATGGGTTTTTTCCCTCAACCAGTCAGTAAACGCAAGAACAAGCAGGGGGGGGGCTATGGGAGACCCGAATCGCGTAATGGGGAGCAGTGGAAGGTACGTTGGTTCTATACTGAATCAAAACATAATGATGAAGAAGGGAGTGGGAGGGGGGAAAAGAAAGGGCTCTTAAAAGGGGAGTATTAGATTAAAAGGTGGAAGCATGGGAAAGGTATTGGGAAAAAAAAAACAAAAAAAACGGGAAAGATAAAGAAAAAGAAATTGAATCATACGAATTTAACTGCTTAGCGAAAAAAAAAAAAGAGGAGAGGCACAGGGAAGCCACCGGTAAAAGGAATGTGGGATAGGTCCAGGTACGAAGACATGGATCTCCCGCGTTCGGGGCTAACTAGGTGTGGATTGTTGGGGCAAGTTGGGGGTCAAAGCACAGTGGGGGCAAGAGGGGGTAAGCTTCAGTGTAGACAATCGCCGGAAAGGAGGGTCGAGTGGACACCCTCTACTCGGGGGAGGAGGGATTCCTTTCGGAAAATGGACAGCGTGAAGGGCAAAGAGAACGAAGGGTGCTTCCTGGGGTTCCCACGCAAGGGAGGAGGAAAAGGAGGTATGCTTCACAAAAAAAAAGGGACACATACAAAAAGGACGCAAAAAGAAAAAAAAACTGCCAATAACGAAATTGACGCCGGCAGTCGCTGGGGGGAAAAGCACACTCCAAACTGGCGAAATGAAAGAAAAGAAGGCTTTGGCCCTGGTGAGTGAGGGGGCTGGCGGGGGGGAAAATGGGCGGGGAGGGGGGGGGTCAAACAATCATCCCGCAAAATTGCACCGGCTGAAGACATAGGATTTTGGGCGGAGGTGGAAAAGAACAAGGAAGAGAGAACAATTGGGAAGCGTTTCACGGGAAAGAGACAGAAAAGCGTCAGCGGGGGAGGCTCATAGAATCTGCCCGGAGCAGGAATGACTCGGACAAAAGGGAGAAGGCCGTTGGCGGGAGTAGTGTGGGGTGGAAGGGGGGGTGTGCCGTATGGAACCCAGTGCAAACGCAAGGAAAGAAAGGAAAAAAAGGGGGGGGGGTCGTCTATCCGATGAAAATCATACTCATAAAGTGCCGATCAGAGAACGACCAGAAATATTCACTGGTAATATGTGGAACAAAAAACGGTGAAGGCAGTGTTGCGCTCAAGAGGCCTCTGGACTTGGGTGGCCGGCCTCAACGGAAAAAACAAAGAGAGGGGAGGAGGGGGCCGAAATCAACAAATACGCACAAAAAGTGGAACAAAACTCGGGAATGGGTTGACATATAAGGGGGGAAATTAAATGGAGAAGTCTGAGGGGAAGAGAATGGGGGAACGGCGGGGGAATGCGAGGACTCAAAACGGGTCGGCAACTGAACTGAAGGTACTAGGGGAAAAGATACTCTCCGTTTCAGGGGATGTGGGGGGGAGGGGACAAAAAGCCACCCCAAAAGGTGGAGACAGAAGAGGGGTAATAATCGGGGCGGAAAAGCCGAGAGAGGGATTTTGGGGCAAAAACAGCACGTACGAAAAGACCTTGCGACAGGGCAGAGCGGAACAAAGGACATCGGCAGGGCGCGAAGGGGGGTGTGTGGGGGGTGAGTAGGGGAGAAGAACGAGCGTCAGGCAATTGTCACCGTGAAGCGCGCTGACACTCAAAAAAGTCCTGAAGGGAAAAAAAAATCACTTTAATCTAGAATAACAACACACGGGGGAAAGGAAAAGGGGGGGGGGGAAAGGGAAGATCGGGGGGGGCCAGTATAAGCGCGAGGGGGTCACGTGAAGCCATTGCACCCGGTGAGCCTTATGCGGAAAAAAGAGGGGGGGTACACCGTCGTACTAGAAGAAACAGGGTGGCAATCGACGAAAGTAGGACAAATGGGACGTCGGATGCTGTTTTGGAGCAAAGACATGTCTCAGGGTCTTGCGCGTCTATCCAAATGGAGAAGCAAAAGGGGGGGGGGGGGGATAGGGTATACAAGTACAACCAAGCCGGAAAAACGGAGAGTGCTTCAAAAAAGGTAAGTAAAGATATATGCTACAACACCGAGAGTCTCAGTGGCGCAATAAGATTATTAACACAGGAGAGAAATCAATAGGCCGAATAGAAAAAAAGGTGGGTGAGGGGGACGCCGGATGTGGGGGGCAGGGGGGGGGGGTACTGAGGGGCAGCTCATCAGAGGTTCTGGGGACCGAAGCCGAAAAAAGCTAAAGTCCAAGAGGCGCTGAGCGAAAAAAATACGGCAAAATGTTGCCATTCTGAATGCGAGGGAGGGTGCTGGGGGAAAAAAAAAAAAAAAAAAAGACGGAACAGGGATGAGTATGATTAAATCAAAGCGAGTGACGAAAACGAGGGGGGTTCTTGCGGACAATGTGCCACTGGTCTTTCCGGCAAACAGGAGAAAAAGAAAGCAAACAACCCGGAGGAGCAGGGAGAGACGCCTAATGATTCTAGGCGACATCTGAAAGTGAGGACAGGGGGGGACTGATGGAAAATGGGGTTGAAAGGATCGGCAAGACTGTGGTCGGCGAAATTGGCGTTTAAAAGCACACGCTCATGTCACGTACTCCCAAAGGGGGGAAGCAAAAGTAGGGATGGTTGGGGGAATTTGGTCAAGGGATCGGCCAGGAAAAGGGGTGTGGTTTTCCAGATCTAAAATGTAGGAGGGGACCGTCTTCTTAGAGTGGCCTGATTATCATCATTTCAGGGAAAATAATGGGGGAGCAGTAACAAAAACTTGGGGATCGGACGAAGATCCCAGGGAAGAGCATGCCCTCAGACGTTTCAACACGGGTAAAAAAGGAAAGAAGCCCAGAAGGAAGAACGAGACGCCAAAAGCTCGGCAGATTGAAGGAAAGAGTGAAACAGTGCAAACTTATGCTTCTTCGACAGTGGGGAAAAAAAATCCGGGGGGGGGGGGTATAGTTAGGGAAAAAAAATAATGTGACCCTGTGGCAGGAACCGCGCCATGCACCGCTAAAAAAGACCACACGCGGTGACGTGGGGGAAAGTGGAGTGCGTCTGTGTGAAGGAGACACAACAGAAAATCATGGAGGTACAGCAAAAAAACGCCCTCTAACGAGTGGAATGCAAAGGCATAAAGAAAACAAACGCATGGCGAGTCTCCCATTTCAAGTATATATCCTGAGGAAGAAAGTGGGAAAAATGCAGGAAAAGGGCGAACCTCTACCCTAAAGTTACTAATTGCGAAGGGGTGAAGGATAACGGAGGGGGGGGGGGAGGGGTCATGGCGAAGAGCGTGGGAGATGAAAGGTCATGGAAAAGAAAATACGTGGGGAACCGTACAATTGAAGACGACAGACGCGACTGCTCAACTCAATTACAACGAAGGTTTCGAGGTGATTGGGAGAGGGGGGAAAACTTAGCACACACCAACATTGGCACCCCGGGCTGGGGAAACATACATCTAGATATGTCCAAAAGGGGGGAAAAAAAAAAAAACCAAAAATGTCCGGGAAGAGGATTGTGTCAAGACCAACGACGGCGCCCACGAAAAACTTAAACACACGTTGGAGTTCCACAAGATTGGGGGAATCCGTAGAAAGGTCACAGGGGGGGAGGAAACTAAAAAGAAGGGAAAATACAGTAAGAGGGGGGGCAGGTAGCCCAGTCAAGTTTTAATGCGCGCGGCAAAGGGGTCATTGTTGATTTATTTGACTGGTCGGGTTAGATAAAAAAACGGAAAAGATAAAGTGGGTTCACAAACTGAGTGGGGGGGAAACAAAAAAGAGCCGGGCAGAAAAGGGGGGGGGCCATTTGAAACAAAAAAAGACACACAGGCGAGATACGGGGTCAAATAGACAGTGGTGGGGGTCGTTGGATCAAGGCGTTCCGGGAAAAAAAAAAAGGAAGTTTGGGCAGCCCAAAAAGGGTCCAAAGCAAGAACCAGGAGGCAGGCACAAGTACTGTCGGGTCCTCAATGAAGGAGAAAAGGAAAAAAAAAAGGGGGAAAGTTGGTCACGGACCGCATCGGGGTTGGGGGAAAGGAGGAGGAAAGGAGGGGAAACACTCCAAACGCAGCAATTGGCTGGGGCTTTCAAATATATAAAAAGTTATCGATCAAACTCTTGGGACGAATTAGCACAGAGGGGGAAAAAAAAAGGAAATGTGAAGAAAGGGGGTGGGGGGGGGGAAATCAAAAAACCACAAATTTGGGGGGGGTTTCAGACAGCATGTGGAGAATAAAAAGTGTTCTTTCCTTTTTAAATCGGATGGGGGGGCCGGAGGTGGGACACAAACCTTTGAGTCAAAAAGGGGAAAAGATGGGGGGCTCAGAAGGTCTCTTAAACGTGGGCGATGGTTGAGGGGACTCCTGCCATGAAGGAAGGGTGGGCACCGCTCATGACAACCAAACGAGGAAGTGGGGGGGCCACGGCAAAGAGTTAAACGGGGAACGAAGGGGGGGGTTACTTTTCTAAGTCTGCCCAGTGGGGGGGGAACGTAAAAATAAAAAAAAAATAGAAAGAAGTATCAGCCGTTGAGCGTGGATTGCGGTGGGAAACCATGCTTTGGGGGGGGGTCAGGACCTCTGCGGGCACAACAACAGGGGAAAAGAGCCAAACTCGGGAACTGGATGCCTGGTCAACTGAAAACTAAAAAAGAAAAAGGTGCCCCCAAGCTGATTGAACCAAGCTTCCGGTGAGAAAGGGAGGAGGAAAGACACGGCTCCGCAGGGGGCCAGATCCTGTTCATTCACGAACAGATTTCTTGTGGAATCCGCTTGGTGTGGAAAGGGCATGCGGGGGGAGAGACCACACAGGGAGCGACAAAAAGGACGGATAACAGGAAGGGGGAAATGTCTGGGGCTGGGGGGCAGCCTGAGAAAGAGTGTATATGGACCCGGCGAGATTGATGAGAGAAAAATCATACCAAGAAATACCGCGGGGGCAAAGCTAGGGAGGCCAAAGGTCACTAGCGCATTTCTAGGCAAGGGGGGAGGACGAGTGTGGAGAGAGGGTGGGGCAAAGGCGCGAACTAAGGTTGTGATGCAAGGTCCGTCTCACAAATGTCATAGCCACTTCAAGGATTACGGGGATAAACACAAAAGTCACATGAAACCGATGGAGTCGTAAGGGGGGGGGGGGGGGGGGGGGAGAGGGGTTGGGGGGTAAATGGGGTCTCTGGGGGGTGGCAGATTCGGAGGGGGGTTGGTGGCGCTTGGGACATTGCATAAAACGAAGAAAATGAACTGTGGGCATAACAAAGGGGATGTGACGCGAGCTGACTGAAAAGACGCGGAGACGTGAAGGAAGTTGGGCCGTATGGCACGCACGTGGGTGGTGGTTAATCGAAGGGAGGGGGGTTCAGACGAAATAAGGTCGAAGCGTGAAGAAATTTGTGGGGCCGTTGCCGCCGCTCCGGCGGCCATGACTTCCGGCAAAGGGGGGGGGGTAAGGGGGAAAAGAGACTAATTAAGGGGGGGGGGGGGTGGGGGGGGCAAAACGGCAGTTGTAAAAAAGGGGGGACGAAAGGAGATGGTTTCTTTTTGTAGGGTTTTGGCAGGGGGTAAGGTAATGAACAAAAGGGCGCGCGGGACCAGGGGAAGGTGAAGTGGGGAATACCCTGGAAGAGGGAGAAAAAAGACAAGGCAAGTTTGCTTCGTTAAGAACACTCGGAAAACTTAACTGAAGAAAAAAACAAAAAAAAGATAGGAGTCAACAAAACAACGGGGAGGGAAAGAGGAAAAAAGAGAAAAAAAAAAGAGTTACTTATTCTTAACACAAGACGTGAAAATTAAATTAAACCGCAAAACGGCAGGTTTCCTTTGTCGTGCCTTAACGGCAAGACCCAAAGCAAAATGGAACCCGGCCAGGAGAAGCCGCGGGCAAGGAAGTACCCCTGTCTGAAGGATGCGAAACAGGCGGACGCCAGAGAGAAGGCATAGCAACTGAAGGCCACACCGACACAGTACATTGAGGGCAGGCACCCTCAAAAAAGTGGGCACACACAAGGCGGGAAGTAAAGGGGAAACGCGGGGACCGGCCCAAATTTCTTCAGGATGGAACGAAAGGCCAGAGGCAAACGAATGAGTCTGACCCAATGTCGGTCAAGAAAAAGGTGGAAAAAAAAAAGGTGGGGAGAGCAGGACGGTCAGTCATATCGGTAGGGGGAACAGTGCAAAAAGTGCGGGAAGAGCTTCCCGCCGGCTTCTTTGTATGCCAGGGAAACACAACCCTCCGGGACGCAAAAAAAGATAACGAATCAGCATCATTTGGGCATTCGACAGTTATCCGGGGAAAAGAGACGCCGGGCTCATGAACCGGGGGTTGTGGGGGACGATTGAAGGGTCATATTCTCTCATCATCCAATGAAAAGCAACGATCGGTGCGTGTCGTGTGGCAAACTGTGGGGGGTGTGGGCGCGGTCGGAGGGCGTCGGAGTCTTTCGAGGATGAAGGTGTGTAAAGTTCGGCAGGGCTATGGAAATTTAGGAGCACTCAGGAAAGAGCCAGGGGAACAAAAGAAGAACAAATCAGACTGGAGCTAAAGAGAATATGGGTAATTCTCAAAAAACGGCAGCAGGCAGTGCAAAATGAGCCAAAGCATTAAAAAAGGAGACGAAATCGGTTTCGCGAACAGAAGGGCAATCAAAAGGTTCCGTTGGAAGACTGGAAAAGGTCTTAAAAGGTCAGCAGTGGGCTGCGGATGGAGCAGTTAAAAAAAGGACGTAAGGAGGAGGCAGGACGAAAAAAGAGCTATCGGGGGAAACCATCATTCAAGGGGCCAGACTACAAGGCAGCAAGGATGGTAGGGATCGATAATTCAAAAGATATTTTTTCCAGCTTCTCCTGGGCGGGTTTAGGCAAAAGAGAACGGGCCATGACATGGGGGAGGTAAGGAAAGGGGGGCAAGACCATCCTAGCATCGGGGGTTCAGGGGGCGGAAAACAACTCGTCTGGTACGAACAGTACTAAAAAAAAAAAAGTGTAAGAGGGGGGGGAAGAGGAAACATCGGTTGGACGGGGGGGGGACACCAAAGTTGGTTGGGGGGAGTGTCCCAAAAGGGGTCTGCACTCACTTGTCGTTTCACCAGAATCCACCATGGAAGCCACGGTGTTGATGTCAAATAAGTTAGTACAAGAGGGGGCTGGGCCCACAGTATGTAGACTAAGCGGACGATTATATAGAGGATTCACTACCACTCATCCGTGACATGAGGGAGTCGGGAATTCGAGTGTAAATCACGACTACTTAAAATGACTATTTGGATGGCGGTAAAAAGCAACCTCTGTACAGTGGCTGTCAAAGGGACTGAGAGGTAGCAGGAAAACGAGAGAAAGGGGGCGGCCCACCGCAACTCGTTCGACCGTATCTGGACTGAAGGCGTGCAAAATAACTAAAGCTCCATGTTACAAACTAAGAATATAAGGGACTACAGGGAGGAGCAAAGAGGTCGTGCGAGATGGCGTAATATGTTGAGATAGACTTGAAGTCCCAGAGGCCTTCACATAGCGTTTTTGTTGGAGGGAGGTGGTGGATGCAGGTGGGAAGCTCAAAAAAAGGGGGAGGATTAGGGTTGTGCCAAATGGAGCCATATCTCTACCAATACAGCGTAACAGATACAGGGCTGTCTTCCATATTAGCAAATGAGGTTGGGGATGGGGAGAGGTCGAAGGTCGTATACATGGAAAAACTGTATGCTCTCGTTTGGTTTTTTAGATTTATGACAAAACTAATTGCCAACAAGGGCGAGGCATCGCGTGGTGATCAGGCAAGCGGAATAGTGGACAGGAGGAGGCAATAAAAACACAAAGAAAGTGCAAAGAACCAGACAAATAACATCACAATAATATACTGAGGAACACACAAGGAGGGGGTACAGGCGAGTGTGAAAGACATGTCGACAGGGGGGGGGTGGGGGGGGGGGGGGGGGGGGGGGGAGATTTCAAAACGCATTCAAAATCGAATTAAACGCAAAATTTGAGAAATGTATCAAGAAGAAAAAGGGCCGCAACGAAGACGTAGCAATGCTAGTTGAATTTAAAAGTTCCCTGCGGATATCATAGGTAGAAAAGTAGGGTCAAGAGGGGAGAAGGGGGCTGGGTGGGACCAACGAGTCCAGTCAAGCGCAAAAAAAAGTGAGGGGGCTATTGGGAGAAAATAGTAGCGGTTCACATGTGGAATTGGTGAAGGAAATACGAGTCTTGAATACAAAAGACGGTCTTCGCCCCATAACAGAGAAAAAGGCATGCGACGTTCTCGTGGAGAAGTGAGTGGTGTGCATTCGACCGTGAAGCAGGAATAAAAGGGGTCTGGAAACAAATAAATGAGCGAATCAAACGCTGGTCGGGAGGAGGGAATTATACGGGGGCGAATGTAATCAGACCATTAAAAAAGGAGGATGTTGTCGCCATTTAGGCAAAGAAACCAAAGACTAAAGAATCACGCGGTGAGGGATAGCTAGGATGGTATGTTGGGACAGCAGGGAGGAAAGGACCGAAGCAAACATCAATGTACGCGTTCAAAAACTTCAGCGGAGCGAAAAGCGAGTGTTCTCGATAAGGAGCTATTGGCAGGTCGAAAAGGGGCAATTTGGGAGTTCAACGGCCTAAGTATGGACAGGCCACAACGCTAGGCGAACCATTACGGGAGGAAAAAAGAAATAGAACGGACGGCATCACAAACTGTCCGCCTTACGCGCAAGCGAGGGGAACAATTCAAACGGAAATGGCTAGGGGAGAGAAATTAAAATCTTGGACAAGGGTTGAAAGAAAGGTTGGTGGCGATCCGGTGAATGGGGGGACGGGCTTGTTGGCCACGAATGAAGACAAAGAGCAATGAAAAAAGAGTCAAAATGTTTCAGGGGGTCAACAAAGCCGCCGACAAGCTGCATCTGAACGCTCCTCCTTATTGGGGGGAGGGTGGGTGTCGGCCCTGCGAAAGCGGCGTTGTGAGACGGAGGACGAGGTCTTAAAGAACGGTCGTATGGAACCCAGGGGGGGGGCAATTGAGACGAAGAATGTGTCGTAAGTCGCTGTGGAAAGCATAAAGGGGAAAGAGGGGGCAAAAGATAAGGGGGCACTCCCACATAAAATAATTCTGGGGGGAAATTGGTGGAAAAACAACGTGAAGCATTCAGCTCCGCATATTGGTGTGTCTGTCACGGAAAAGAGAACAAACAAAGGAGATCAACTGTTGCCCTAAACACACATACGCAACAATGAAAAGGGCACCACATGTAAATGGTCACGGGAAAGATCTGTTTAGGGAAAGCCACGTGGGCGGAAGAAATCGGGGGGTGGGGAGGTCATATTCTCGGGTACGTCACTTGTGAAGATGGAAGACGGGGGAAGGGCGGGGATGGTGGAGGGAACGCAAGCCATCACAAACGGGGCGTGCAAGGAAGTATTTTTATCAAAAGATTTGGAAAGAACAGAAACTTCTCCGGACATAAAATCGTCAGACGTAAAAAAATGGAACAAGAGGGACGAGCACACACGGGACGGTTAAAAAGTAGAGAAGCAGTGCTTCACCGTGACGTCAAGTATACCTAGGGGAAGCAATGGGGGAAAGGAGCTCAGAGCACAACAACAAAGGGAGAGGAGAGAAAAGCAAAAAAAGTGGCAATGGAAGAGTCTGACGTATATCCAGGCTCTGAATGCCCAAAAAGGTCAAACTGGGTGAACGAAAGTGGAAGACGCCCTCAGCAGGTATCGTGTAAAACGAAAACGGGGGGGGCCGCTCAGTGGGCAACATGGAAAAGTGGGAATAGGCAAAGTACAGGAGGTGACGGGAAAAAGTGACAGGAACTCATCTCCCATGGTAAGTGGGTCGGGTGCTTGCTCAAGGGCCGTCATCAAAATCGTTCTGACACGAGGGGATGGAACAAGTTGTGAATGGCTTGTGGGAGTAGCGAGTCGTCGCAAATCGAGAACACAAATCATATGTACCCAGGAAAAGCGAGTTGCAGGCATAGTTGCCTAAAAGGGGTGAAAGAAGGCCGCAAAAAACGCCAGAGTCTACCGAAGTACCCGGATTACCAGAAATGGGAAATTATAGCACGGGGGGAAAACATGTAACGAGTGAAAACGAAAGGGGGCGGAGGGGCGTATGTGGACGATCGGGTCACAACGAGAGGAGGAGTTGTGGGTCGTGCAAGCAGCAAAGAAGGAAACAAAGCGACTAGGCACGAAACTGGTCAAAACTGAAGGTTGGGGGGGCACAGACAGAAAGTAAGGCGAGGGGGGTGGGACTAGAGGAGCAGCGCCGGGGGGGATTTAGCGTAGAGTTTGTCTACTTTCTTATCTTGAGGAGAAAGGTGGGGAAAAAGGGGCTGCAGGACACAGGTACGGTAACCGGTAAAAGAAGCAGTCACTGGGCTTGCCTAGGGGACAACTCCCAAGGGGGATAAGGAAGAGCAAGGATGGGGGAGGGGACGAGGGGGGTGCGGGGCGGGGAAATAATGGTTTACACTGCAGGTCTGGGAGGAAAAAAGGGGGCAGGGGCTACATGAAAAACACAGGTAACCGGTCCCAAGAGAATAAAAAGTCAGAGTGGGGGGGGGAGGGTGGGGAGACGGCACCAAGGGACGGTGAGGGGTTCAAGAGAGGATCAAAAGCGGCTCGAGCCGGCCTTGAGTGTATTGTCTGAAGAATAAACGAAATGGGAAAAAGACGGCTTGGAAGGCCAGGACAGACGTTATGCTTGCCTTGGGCAAAGAACCGCAAGCAAACTTGACCCAGGTCCACAGTAATATACGAAAAAAGAACATAAAAGGCAAAAACAGCCTCGGCTGGTGGAAAAAAAATGAAGTGGAGGAAACGGAGGAACTGATTGAGTACAGGCTGACAAATCTCGCAAAAGAAAAGCTAGCCCCGAACGACGGGTAGGAAAAGGGTTCGATTGGGGGGAAAACCTAACTAAATGCGCCACAGTCAGTAAAGGTGGACAAAGTTGACATGGGAGAAGGATAAATCAAGTCTCAAAGACAAAGGGGAGATGGGGGGCGCACGGCTGGAACCATTTCGTTTGTTTTCCGGAAAAAAATCCAATACACATCCTCTTGCAACTCAGACCAGAAAAAAGAAGAACGTAGACGGTGATGGACGGGAGTGGGGTGTGGCAGTAGGGGAATGGGGAAGGGGGGGGAGGTGATACAATGCTCATTTACCTGAATTCAAGAAGGGTGATAGAAGATCGCCTGTGGAACAAGGAGGGGGTGCGCCGGGCAGATCTCTGGAAAGGACCAAGCGATCAGGTGGGGCGAAGGGAGGAGGGAGGTGGAGCAAGTCCATAATTGGTGTGCGTGTGCCGTGATGTGTGGGGGGTGAGTGTGGGTTGGTATCATGCTGCGGTTTTTGTGTGCGTACACAAGGACCCCATGGGAAACGTGGGAAAACAAAAGACAAAATATATAACCAAAAAAATTGGGCTGATGCCCGGACCGAAAGGCTGAAAAAAGAAGCTTAACAAATTGTGATGTCCACAGATTGAAATGACTTCATGACCCAGTCAGGGAGAAGAACGAGGATTTGAAAGGGGAAAGGGGTAGCAAAGTGGAAAAAAGAAGCGGCATGGGAGGAGGCGGGAATAATTTACTGGGGCCGCACGGCCGTGGGCTAGTCATCGCCGGGTCATTGGGGATTTACTTGTCGGTGGGGAGTAGGCTAAAGTACGGAGCCTATGCACAAAAAAATGGGGAGGTGGTGCACGCAAGGGAAGGAACAAAAAATGCGCTAAAGGAAAGGGCTTCTTGAGAAAGCAAGAAAACCAGGGATCCTTCCCAGTTCAGACGAGAAAGTACACAGGTGGATGTGTTTTGAGTGCTACGTCGACCGGACGTTATCCAAGGATAGTGGGGGCACGTCAACCACCCAAAATACAACCGGGGTTGCGGGGACGCGTGGGGGCCATTTACGATAGCATAACGTTCCTAAGGGCCGTAAAGACTTGGTTATATTGTGGGGGGGTAAAGTGAAGCAGGATTGCTGGGGGGAAAGTATGCGTATAGGACGGGGGTTCAAAGCAAGGACCGCGAAAACAGGGGGCTGGCTTTCAAAAACTGGGGGGGTATTCTAGGCAATCAGATTCTCGGGAAAACGGAGGGAACAGGCGGGAAAAAGCCAATAACATGGGAATTAACTTGAATGGGGGGGAGTCAAAGGTGATGTTCGTGAAGCATGTGTGTTGTGGGAGATCGAAGAAAAAAAAAACGCTCTTACTCCAGGGTATTGGGTCACGTGAAATGGTATCAAATCAACAACTTGTTGGTGGTGTTTTGTGTGGGACCCTATAAATTGGGGGGGGGGGAAAAAATCAGTACCTTGTGGCAGGGGAGACGGGGGGTTGGTAGAATTCATGTAGGGGGCCAGCCAGTGTTTGTGGGGGCGACATACCCACAAAATAGGGAGGGGGGAGGGCACCAAATGCAAACGGCAAAAAAGGAGGTCAGGCCAAGCTCGGTGGGGGACTGGCGGGACAGCCCAAGAGATCAAGAGGGGGCCGAAGGTAATGAGAAGAATACACGATGGGAAACCGCAAAGAGGTGGAAAGTGGGTGAGGGTGAAACAGCGGGGTTCTTCCCTAAAGTTTCAGTCAAAACCCCGAGAGATGAAAGCCGCATCTGCACTGAAGGAAAAAATCAAAAAAAAACGGATGAAAATGGAAACAGCGAAACGCGAAAGAGAACTCCGCCACGGAAAGATGCTATCCTGGTTCGAAGCGAACCGATTTGCAGATGTGGAATAACTTGTGGGGGTAAGGCCGTCATGGAGAATCATGCGAAGGGATACAGTATGGGGTGATGCTGGGTCAGAGGAGCAGTATATCCAAGATTGGATCGAGGGCATAGCCCACTAAGACATCCTCACCCAACGAAGGGAGGGAAACAATGCACAATACAGTGAGAGTCGCCGCGTATTGGAGTGTGCGGCGCTAGTGTTCAGTCGGAGGGGGACAACCACCACTAATCGTTCCATGAGCACCGGCCGGGGTAGCTGAGAAAGGCAAGCCCGGGTACGGTATCGGGAATGAGGAAAATGCGACAGAAAAGGGCGTGCAGTGTGGGGGGATGGGGAATATGGTGCATAGCTAAAGAAAGTCCGGGCGTGACTAGAGAAGAACATTGAATAAGGGGGGTCGAAGGACTTGTGCTGACCTTCAAGGTGTCGGCGTGAAGACTAAGAGTGGAAGGTGATAAATATTTGTGCTTCGGTTGATCTTCGAACGGGTGGTACGGATTCTTGGAACTGTGGGTCGGAAAAGCTTAAGCAAAGTGTAGATGTTGAACTCGGTCCTGGGAGGGTTACAGAGATTTAGGGCGTTTCACCTCCTTTGGTGGCGGGTGTACGGCAGCCCTGTTATATTGTGTAGCCGGAAGTGATAGGCGAGTTAGTGGAGGGGCAGGTGTCGGTCTATGTGGGGGTGTGTTGGAGTCGAAACGGGGTCGGAAGGCAAACGGCGTGTGACGGAAGGGAGGTATTTTCTTAATCTCGATTGTCCAAAGTATAGGGTACTTATGGGTTGCGGGAGTTGGATATGCTCAAAGGTGGGGGGGAAAATTACATGAATTTGGTTGGGCTGATTATGTCGGAACTCACGAAAACAAGGTGAGGTGAGGGAGAGGGGGAAAATCTGGGGATAATTTAAGTTTTAAGAGTTGGCTCTCACTCTAGGTGTGGAGTACCTTAACTTCACGATACTTTGCCTGGGGTTTCTGCATGTTTGGCGTGCCACGTAAGACCCCTCGGCTTGAAGGAATTTCTGATTACGCAGGACATAGGACGCGACATTAGCTGGGTCTCAATAATAACTTGCACAGGTCAACCAAGTGCTTCAAAAAAAGTGGCAAAGGCCGGATCGGAACGCTCCCTGAAAAACCGGCATGGTCGAGAAAAGGCGTAGGGGAAAGGACATACACAAAAATCCTCTGGACCCGGACGAAAACTCCCTACTTGAAGCCACGGCGGGGGTGAAAGAAGGTCATAAGTAGGAACATGGGGAGCTTTTAGAGGCGTACCGGCATTCTTTCGGATGCCTGGAAAAACACCCATTAAGTGAGAGAAGCAATCCAAAAACACTACCAAACGCAGGGGGGAATTGGGGATACACACTGAAAAGGAAGGCTCATGATCCGGTGGGTGGCATAAAATTGACGTCCAAAATAGACCGCTCCTTCCAATCCAGATCTTCTTCTTTCCATTGGACAAGAACGTAGGACAGAAGAGGGTCAGGGGTATTCGGCATGGCTAGGGAAGTATTCGATCCAATAGAGGGTACGTTAATCTCCTTGAACCAAAGAATTGAAATACTTTAGACCGTATCAATACAAACAGCTTGATGAAGAAAAAGAGGATTCAAAATAGACGAAATCTTTTCGCTCGCGAAGGATCGACAATCGGAAGTGAAAATATGGGCGACTTGTGCTCAAATTGTCCGCATCCGGGGAGCAGGAAGCACCATGCAGAGGCGAGCTGTTTTCAGCGGAGGTGACGAGAGGAGAAAAACGGGTTAAACCGAAGAGACCGATCAACCTGAGAGTTATTTCTCCTAGGTGTTCCGCTTTCTCCAGGCAGGAAACACGGACACCCCGCGCGACGAACATGACTGGGATCAAAAGGGGAAGAGCATCAGACATCAGCTGGTTCAAGGAGCGGCAACACGAGGAGTACGGAGTACTAACAACAATGAGGGGGGAATGGCGCAATCAGGGGGGAAGTGGGACGGGCAAAAGTAGGTGGGGGCCCCAATAAGGGTGATGCCAATCCTGTTCTGGAGTTCCCGAGAACAGAAGAAGCCACAAAGGACGAACAGTTGGTTGGATCAGTAATGGCACATAAAGGGACAGGTGATCAAGTCGCTCAAACAGAATATGGAGAGGAGAAGAGAATTTTGAAAAAAGGAAAAGGACTGCGGGAATAGGGTCCCGATCTCTAGCACTCCAAATCGAGGGAGGGTCCCGTAACAAGAAAATTCACTTAAACGGGGGACGATAGGTGAAAAGGGAAAAAAGCACTACTGGTTTTGGTAGGAAGGGGGCCGTTGCGAGACAAAAGACTGGAAAGAGCTAAACACGTAGAGGGGGGTAGAAGGGGGGCCCTTGGGTTCATGGCCCCATTATGCCTTTAGCGGGGAAAAAAGACAGGGAACATTAGGGGAAAGGGCGAGAGTCCTACTCAAAGACAAATATCACTCATCCTGGTTAAGGACTCTCCTTAGAAACTGGAAAGTAACCTTTAGGTCTAAGCCCAATAGGGGAAAGGGGGGGGGAAAAAGATGCGGGGCCTCGTCGGGTCCGAGATTTGGATTGGTGTGAAGAAGTATATATCTATGAAAAACGGGTTGCCAATGGGGTCCTAGGTACTCGACTCCTGTCTCCTCGGAGGTAAATCAAAAGAAAGGCGCACTAGGCGGCTGTGTAGAGAATCTTAAAGGAGGTTCTGTCAGTCTGAGCACTCTCGCTTTTCAGCTCCTCGGGTCATTCGTGTGAGGAAAGTCTTGTGTGAGCCATTTTCTATCAACTCTGCTATTGTCTGATCAAGAGCTCTCGGACTAGGGGGGCATCGCCGGAATCTCGATCCTAAAGAAAAGTTTGCGAGGAAACAGGCAACGTCGGGAGGGGAGAGGATCGCTTTGTATGACGCTGGCGGTATGCGCGGGCGGGGTCTCGCTCGAGAAAGGAGGACAAGCGCAAAGCCTCGGGATAAAAAGAAACGAATAGATATAGAAGAAGAGCAAACGCTGTCCATTTAGTTGACTTTTGAAGGGCGAAGAAAGTCGGCCGGGAAAAAGAGGAAAACGAACAATAAACGGGGCTAGCTATGGGGTGGGGGGGAAGAAGTAGAGGTGGAAAGAAATCATTGCCTTCCAAGCATTTAGCAAGATCGCCGAGCGGGCTCAGGCGCGGAGGCGGACAAAAAATGAAAAAATAGCGAGAGGAGGAGAAGATCCAAAGACATTAAGAAAACATGAGGTCATCAAAGAAAAGAGACGGCCGACACTCGCCTCCGCCTTAGAACAATCACAGAGTGGGGCACTCGGGAAAACAGGTAGTCAATCTTAAGTAAGTAGCGGGGGAGACTCTCGGCGGGTTATGAGCGCAAAGGGTCAACATCACGGGAAGAGATAGTGGACAATTGAAAGAAACAACCAAAAAGGAAAAAATCGCCTAGGGAAGCGCGCAGCCCGAGGAATACCTGGCTAAAAGCGGTACTTCTTACTTGGGTAGTATGGACCAGGTGGAATTGGATTAGCATAAAGAAGGGGTGTAGGAAAAGGTAGATGAATCCAGAAAAAAATGAAAACGAGCGCTAGGAGGAGCAACTAAAACCCTCTCGCTAAGCATGTCAGTGTTAAAGAGTTCCGCTCAAGCGCATCTGGGAAGGGTAGTTGCAAAGGCAAAGGAGTCCAACAAAAGGAAGAGCTGTGCACGAATAGACAACGGCCCGTCCGTCCGGGAAATTGGGGGCCCCGCTAGATGTGTGTTAAGGAAGTATGGGGGGAAGAATAGGGGATTGGGCGGCGCTGCCGATCTCGGCAATATCTGGGACTCTGGGGGGATGCATTTTAGACGTGGGGTAGGGTGGAGAGCAAGAGAAGAACCCGTGCGTGGCAGAAGAGTTGAGAGGAAACTCGCATGTAGAGAATGTCGGGTTCTCAAAAAAAAGGAGCCCTAACTTTCTACACTGTCTTGCGAGCGGAACAATGGAAATCGCGAAACAGAATACGGTGAAAGAGAAGCTGTAGAGTAGATGGGGACCGTTACCGAGCGTCCGCCCTAGGCCCAGCCACACTGTATTGAAGTCGGGAAAGTGGGCATGTCCGAGGCACCGTTAGACGGGCGTCAAGGAAAGGGATGAAGCCTGAGCTGTATACTTACTCCGGCAGTGCTCTCGTTGCATTGTGCACTATACATTGTCGGCGTGAAGTGCTGGGGGGGTCTCAAAAAGGGACAGTCTAGAGATTGCGAGATGCCAAGGAAAATATGATGCGGTAGACGCCGTGGTGCTGTGAGTTCAGATGGCCCATCCCGGAAAAGGCGAGACCATAGCGGGAGATATCAAACGAAGCCGAATCGCGCAACGAAAAAAAAGATGAGACCTCTGATATACACGCTTAGAAAGAAATCCCTTATATGCCTGAACCCATTCCGCTTTGGTGAGGGGGCCGTGACGTGAAATTAAAGGGGGGCTCGAGGGTTGGAGGGATCGGGTCAAAGAGAAACGTGCACGACCAATGAAAAGATTCGCTGAGCGCCAACGTCAAGTTTCCACAATTATTTGAGCGTTGGAGATGAGACAATTGTATGAGTTATTCAGCGAACGAACAAAAGCTTATCAGGATGGGGCAATTGGGGGGGATACAAAGTTCTGCCAGAAGAGAGGAGTAAGACCGGGAAGGCTAGCCACCCGATGGTAGCAGCTCGATCACAGAAGGGGATTCGTCTTGTGCTGGAAAGGAAAAAAATTTGTTGGAGCTGGCATCAGGAAATCAATGGGGGCGGCAGATTGAGTTGGGGAAATGCCCTCTCAGAGGATCGCCCAATCGAATCCAGTAGGTAGGGTGCGATAAAAACGTTAAAGGGTTGCACCAGAGAGGAAAGGAATCGGGATAAAAGAGGAATCAAGTCTATGTTTCTTTCTGGGGAAGTAAAAAATGTGCGCTATGCAGGGGTTATCTGGAGAGATCGTTATCAAATTATGGGGTTAACAGGTGGGGAATCCGCCGCAGCCGTGGGCAAACTGGTAAGACAGAATCATAGCTCAAGAGGAGATCGACGCAAAGCTCGGCGATTTTTCCATCATTCCCAAGGAGGAATGTCGCATGACACCAGTCGAGTCGGCAAAGAACCAAGGAAAACTGAATATAAGAAGCGGAGAGCAGTGAGTCAGGAGTGACCACGAGGGCGCCAAACAGTTACGGGAGTACAGTGCAAACGAATTGATATTGTCCCATAAGATTACCCATGGACCCTTTAATTTATCGTCAGTAACAGAAAAGATTAAAGCGACGCTCAACGAGAACGTCGCCTTTGAAAAGGAGGGGGGCCATGCGCGGGGGCAGGCGAAGATCTTACTTTACACTAGGGGAATCCGGAGAGAAACGTAACAAAGACCAATCAGACATGGATCGGGTACTCCCGGTGAAGCCGTGGTAGGAAAAGTTGGGGGAGGGATAGGGTCAACGGCACAGAAACACCGGGGGAAAAAATAAAACCCTAGATATATCTGCCGGGTAACCAAAGAAAAGGAAAAGGGGGGGAATTGCTATCATAGACACTAACAAGAAACACAAAACGGGGCCGATTGGTGGGGGGACTCGCACCCAGTTGGCGAAGCTCTGATTCATCCAGAAGGAAGGCCTTTACCATCATTTAATTAGGGATCTCAATTGGTGAGGTATTCTTGTCTGGAGGGGAGGGATACGGAGAAAATAACTGACACGGGGGGGTGGCAAAGAGAAGCCATTCACTAAAGGGGGCAGAGTGAACACCCCTCCTCCACTATGGGGGGGGGGTCAAGTGGAAACATGGGGAGAGAATGGTGGAGGAGAGCCAAAGGAAAAGTACCAAACCAGTAGTGCGCGGGCCAATCGAAGTCCACCTGCCGAAAGCCCTTTTTTATTGGGTGTGTTCCGGACAATCGCAGGGCGTAGAAGAGCGGGGGAAGCCCCGGACAGAAGTGGCTTGCTTTCAAAGAGTCTCTAGCGATAAACGGGAGGTGAACCGCATGGACAGAGGGGGGCCAAAAAAGAAGGGGAACTGATGGTGAATCAACCAGCAGGACGGGGGCAAGAAAAATTTGGGGGAAGAAAATCAAGGATTTGGGAACCCAGGGGGGGAAAAAGTTTGCAGTAAACCCAAAATTGCGCAGAGTCAAGACCACTGTCTAAGTTGGAAAGTTGGAGCAAAGAGCAGGTGGGCGATCAGGAAAAAAAAGAGGACCACGATGATGGCGGTCTGAACATTACATCAAGTCAGGAATCTCGCTTTTGTCCGACACTTCCAGGAGAAGCGCAAAAAAGTAACGAGAGGAAAAGAGACGCGTGTACTTGCTGGCTGTTAAAAGTGATGTTCTCGAGTCTTTTAGACACACCTGAGAGCTGAAACGCCTCCGCTGAACTGTATTAATCACGAGGAGAATTGACAAACTCATCCAAGAGAAAAGGGCAAAGGAACCACGGGCCGCCGTCCTGGGAAGGGGAACTAAACGGGGGGAGGTTTATAACGCAGGGGGCTCACGGCATCCTGTCTCTAACGGCACGGTAAGCGGTGGCATTTATGATGCAACTTCCTGATAAAAATGTAAGAGTTGTATCGCAATGTCAACCGGCCCTGAAAAGAACAACGCGGGCCGCCAAAAGAGAACAAAGGAAGACGAGTTTCTATTACGGCGCGGGTGTTATGCTCTCAAAGATGGGGAATGGAACCCACCAAGACGGGGAGATCAAGTAAGGGGGGATTGCGTAGCAACGCCCATCCATGGTGGAGTCGTAGAGGGGGGGTTGGATTCGAGAAACTGGTTGGGTGGGGGGAGACATGACGCTAAAAAGGGAAAAGGTGGATGCATCGGCTGACCGCACGCCAAACCTGCTTCAAATTGTTGGTCGGTGGTGGTATTCATGTGAAGAGCTACGGGGAAAGAAGTGCGGAAGAGGGTCAAAGATTCGCGGAAACCGTTGGGTGCGTTGAAACCGAATTTGGGGAGCAGGGGCAAATTGGATTGGAGAAAAGGAGGGGTATGCTTGGCTTTACATGTGTGGGTTTGTCTTAGCAAGGGTACGGAAGGCACGGGAGCGGCGGTCCGGAATTACTATCAAGGCCCCCAGGGTTTCGGCAGGGGGGCCAGGCTGTGGAAGCTTACGAGCCACGATATAGACAGGAAAACAACACGGGAGAGAGGAAAGAGATCGTGACAGTAAGCGTTCCACCAAGCGATTACAACTCAGTGGACCTTGTTCTAGCGGATCGGCATACAACCAATGACCCGGCCAGGGGAGAAGGACCGGAGCATTCAGGAAGGGATAAGAAAAACCGGACAGACACCCAGGGCATCGCAATAGTCACCGAAAGGCCACCCTAACATTATTTCTTCAAAGAAAAAAAACAGGGAAGGAAGGAGACGAAAAAACTCAAAGGTTTAAGGGAGGAGTGCAACAAAAACACGACAATGGGGGAAAAAAACGTGGCGGCAGCAAGACTTTGCGAACCTGGCGAGGAGGGAGTGCAGCAGATCGCGCATTTCCCGGGAGATGAAGAAGTTAAACGACAGCACACCACAAAAACTGGACGAAGGCCCAGTCCATAAACAAAAGAGAAGCCTCCACAGGGGAATGTGCCAATTTTACCGACATCCACTGAAAATGGTGGCGACGGATCACGAGGCGCGCAAATCCCCAAAAAGGCGAAATCGAAGTCGGGGAGGGGTCCGCATTGCGCGGCCCCAGGAAAGGAGTCTTCGTCTTGGAAGGTTGACTCGGCAATAGGGTAACACCCAAAAGACATGGCAAGGTTATCAAGGGTAGCAGATCGCCAACACTTGCCGGAAGCAAAAGAGGAGTCAAACTGGTGTCTGCTCGCAACAGAGAGTCATCGCAAAATATGGGGCGCCACTGAGGTGGAGGTTGAGGTGGGGAAAGGCCAGCGGGGAGGGCCGGAGCGAAGTCCATTCCGCGCTAAGTTTTAGGTCCTCAAAAACATCAGTTGGATCAAAAGCACAAAAAGCCGGGGATTGTGGGTGAGGTATGGGAGGGTCTTCGGACCGAGGGGTGGCCGCTTTGTTGCCTTTTGACAAAAACGGAAACCCAACAGGGTCGGGAGAAAATGGAAAAAAAGATGGAATTTGGAAAAATCCATAGGTGGAAAGGAGAGCAACAGAGGCGTGGCACGACAGGATAAACGTAGAACGCAATGTATTGAAGCTGCTTCGTTTAAGGAAAAGTTTGCAGGCCATACAAAGCCTGGGGGCGTTCAAAATAGGAAAGATAAAAAAGGAGCCTAAGAACAAATTTGTTGAGGCCAAAGGTTCACAGGATGGTTGGCCCGCCTTGCTACCAACAGAGGATCGCTAACGTATTGAAAAAGCAAGGAAGCGGAATGACAGAGCCCTAGTCGAACGAACTAGAGAGTCCGAACAAAAAATTTTTCGGCAGGAGACCGAATGTATCAGGGCAAGACCAAGATGGTTGGCTTGGCAACAATCTAATCATTTAATCCAAACGGGCTTGGGAAAAAACGATCCTGGGAGGCGGTGAATAAAGCATTTAAGACTGGGCATCGGCGTGAACAAGCAGGGGGGAAAACATGTGAGTGTCAAGCGAGTATCTCTAAACACAAAACAATAAAAGAAACAAAAAGGGGCACAAACGTAGGACGTGAAAGAAAAATGGGGTGTGAAAAAAAAAGGCCAGAGGGAGAAATCGAGGAGTATCACTGCGGGGGTCTACTGAAGGAAGAAATGGGACATCAAGTTTGTAAAGATTGACTTGGGAGTAGGGAAAGCAGGGGTCCGAGAATTTTGATTTTGCAAAAAGAAAAGAAGATAGAGCTAGTGGTGGGGGAACACCTGCCAATGGGGGCAGATTGCCATCAATCAAATCGACAAAGTGGTAATTTTGAGACCGAATCGTAGGAACGGGGGGGAAATTTGGTACGGGGAGAGCGTGAAAAAAAAGGCGTAAACTAGCAAAAAAACGCGCACTGGAGAGGAAAAGAAGAGTCGGAATGGGGGTATGAGCACGGAGCAGGGGGGAAGATGGATCAAATGTATTGAAGGAAATGCATAAAATGTTACGGGGGGGGGACATTTAACTAGAAGTGCGAACTGGCGATGTCGGAAGGGAGGAAGAAGAAAAGGGATCTAACGTTCGTGGCTAGATATTCTGATTTGGGGGGAAAGAGAGTGTCTTTTCACTAGGGAAAGTAAGGCCAACGCGAGCGCTGACGAGTACTCTGATAGGTATATGTGACGGGCGCAAAGGGGCCACGCTGGCAAGGGCCACAAAACGATTTATGGAAGCCGTAAGAAGTAGTTATATGAAGAAAGAAATGAGCCGCACTGAAGGGCACCATTACACTGGGAAAAAAACTTCAAGGGAAGTGAAGCTCGACAAAGCGCAAAGCATAAGTACCTTATTCGTCGAACGGTGAATGATCGTGCGTTTCAAAGCCAATAAGGACTCACCAGAAGCGCTGAATCAAATTAGGTAGGGAAACCAAATACGAAGAACTCTGAACATCGCCGAAAGGGGGGGCGAGACTGACAGCGGCGGGGGGAGGATAGTCGGGAAAAAATGCCTGTCGTAACGTTTGCCATTAAGTGGTCGTCAGAGGGAACTCATAATGGGACGATCAAGAACTACCACGCGAAAGGAGGGAGAAGTTTTTCAAACCGTGAAGTGCAGTTCGAAACAACGCATCTGCCCTTAACCGATAACCAAACCCGAGCGCTGTGTGGGACAGGAAGCGATTGAAAAAGAGGAAAAGGGGACGGAATAAGGTGATTTATAGATAGGTTATGAAGGACAAAGATATGGGACTGGTGCTCTCGGTGTCTTCAGGCGGGGAGAGGGTTGGCGAGAGGAACAAATGGCCGAGAAGATCCAAGGCTTTAGAATAACGAGAGCGAAAGACGAGAGAAGTAAGGGGATTCAAAACAGCAAGGAAAACCGATGCTACAAGGGGGATAGGAGTTCGGCACAATGCAACCTTGCACCGCAAGGGGAGTAGGAAGCTTCACCGTGACCCGAAAATAATCCAAGAACGGAATGCCCAATGGATCTCAAACTCAAACAAGTATGGAGAAAAGAATACCAGTTCAAAGAGCTTAAGGGTATCGCGAAAGCGGCCAGGGCAGAAAAACACTGATAGGGGGGAACCATAAACCGGTGCGAACGAGGGTCTGGTGAAGATACAGGGAAGCAATTTCGTATACGCTGTTTGGGAGAAAATGAAGGTTCGGCTTGCGTACTCGGAATCTACAAGCAACGTGGTGCTGATGTCCTTCGCCAAAACAGAACACGGACCAGGCGAGTCAAAGGTAAGGAGACGACACCGAGCGCCGCAGGAAATCCTATTATGGAACCTACCCCCTTCTCATAGGAGAGACCCCTTTATGTGGTGAAGGAAGTGACAGGGGTAGGGCACAGACGACGCGTTTGTGGGATAGTTTCAGGCGAACAGCAGGAAGGACTCTGAAAGGCACTTCATTGTGGGCACAGGGGATAACAGAATAGTCGAAAATGCTCTATTAGATCCAATGGAAGATGCGGCATCTCAAAGCAATTGGACACGGGGCTTAACAGAAATACGGAAAGAAATTACGGAAAGAAGGAGGGGGAGCACAGGGATAACCACCTCGAGGGCTTATGATTCAATGTTTTTGTGGCGGAAAATGGGGGGTCTTCGAAGAGGGGGAGAGTGCGTTGAAAAAATGCCCGCGCAGGCAACGGGAGCAAACGAATAATGAGATGAATTTTTCGGTGGCCAAGTGGGGGGAATTGAGCGCTCAGTCAACGGGCGGCAGTTCGAGTGCCGGACCGTTCTTTGACGGGTCGGAGAAAAAAGGAAATGTGACTAAGGCTGGTGATCGACGATCCATCGTTATCAAGCTCCCGACCAGAAAGAAGCTGGACAACGGAAATAGAGAAAGGAGGAAGAAAGAGACGCCAAACTCTTCGATTGCTAAAAGTGAACTCGTGAAACTATGCTTCGCGGCTTAACGGAACTTCTGCAACATAAAGACTCCCAGAGCAAGGGGGAAAAAGTGGGAGGTTGAAAAAGGTAAAAAAAAAATCCTCATGGCATGCTTTGAAATCTCGAGTCTAAATCAAAGCTACAAATCGGGGAAAGAAATGACTTATATTTCCCGTCTTACAATTATACCTCTTAAAAGGGGGAGGGGACGCAAAGTACAAAGTCGAGAACGTCCTGTGACTTTCGACAGGCAGAGGGATGTCCGGGCGAAGCTTTTACTCTGAGGAGAACGGGGGATAACCTT
>Ga0179593_1699672_pt1 | contig 26034 bp, 30 predicted proteins | sample CZODoug2_1_08_16_FD_185931 | JGI IMG/M metagenome (GOLD analysis project Ga0179593, IMG submission 185931) | Vadose zone soil fungal communities from Angelo Coast Range Reserve, California, USA - CZODoug2_1_08_16fungal (PacBio error correction) | ecosystem: Environmental > Terrestrial > Soil >...
GAAATAATTCGAAGCCCAGGAGGACGGAAACGAACGGCTCATGACCAAAGAACCTCGTACGGGGCACAGGAGAAACAGGTGACAGGCGAGAATTGAGGACCAAGAAAAGTGAAGGGCAAGAAACGGGGACCAACCGCACGAGGCAGTCACAGATTGAAGACTAAAGAAAGGAAAAGGAAACACTTCGACCTTCAAACAAAAGAAAGAATGACCCAAGAGGAAGAAATTACAGGACACACAGCCACAAAGATCTTTGGGCGAGAGATTGCGATGGCTCGAAAGGAGTCCGTCACGCAAAAAGCCCAGGGGAGGGACACCGTTTCCGGCAGAGGAACCATCCAAAGGAGAGAATGAGCGAAGTCCAGGAGATGGTAAGAGAAAGAAAAACTCTACCTGGCGGCAGCGTGGCGTCGAAAAAACAGGTGTGACCCGGTTGGTCAGAAAGATTACTAAGGCTTTCGTTTGGGAGGACTGTCCATGGGCATGTGGGGGGGGGAATCCTTCTCGAGAAAAACCCAATCCAATGTTGGGTTCACCGCAGGCGTAGGGGGGGGCGACGGCCGGCCGAAAAAGGCGCACGTCGAGAAAAAAGGGCGGCTCATTCCGAATAAAAAAGCCACGAAAGTAACTTCTCGTCAAAACCGAAACGATGACGAGCGAAAGCCGATCAAAGGAAGGTGGTCGGAGCAGAGATCCAAGCGCCAGGTGCCAATCAGCACAACCAAAAGCTTTTCTAAGGAAACATTAAGCAAGGGACGGGGCCTCAATTCACGGCGGCCGGCAGCTATCTACGGGCAGATCCTCTTGGCTGACTGTGTAGGAGAGGAGGACTTCTGGGGGACCACCCGGCTGGGAGGCGGCGAAAAGCTGGGGACAAGCAGGTAACGGGGGGCGAATAACGACCGGAAAAAGCGACGAGCGGAAGGCGCTGAACCAGCCAGCGGGCAAAGAGCCTCCTGGGGAAAGAACACGAAGAGTTCCAAGGCATCGGGACAAGGGACAAACGCATGAAATCAAAGATATCCACGGGAACAAAGAGTGAAAAAATAGTAAGTCATATAGTGGGCTTACGGTTCTTCAACCCGGTAGGACGGGATCCAGCGCCGTCTGGTGTGAGAGAAACAAGCCGGAGAAAAAACTACCAACATTGCGGGTCAAGGAGTCCTGGCAAGACGAATCCTGGAAACAAATGGACTCGGGAGTCTCCTCTTGACTTCGAGTCCAGTGTGGTTGTTTGGAAATTTTGCCTTCGCCATGGAGAGAAGGGATGAAGAACCTATCTTTGGGGTGCGCCTCCTTCCTACCCAGCGAGATTGCTGGGGTCGGAAGAGCTTTTCAACAAAAAGTCCCTTCCCGGAGCCATGCTCCAAAATGATGTCTGGTTGATGATCCACACCAATGTGGTCTGTCGGGGAGAGGAGAGACGGGTCTCAAGAGACTTGACAAAAATGCGTTGGGGGGAGCGGGGTGAACTGCGCGGCAGACGTGTCATTATTGGAGGGATGATAACAGTCAGGAACTGAGGAAGTCTTATCACGGACTAGGAATTCCAGGGGCTAGAAGCTGAGGGGAAAAAAATCGAATTTGGGATAAGCAAAAGACGCGAACCAAGTGAAAGCCACCCGCCGCAGGACCCAGTCAACACTCCAAGCCGACTAGATGGGGGGGTAACTCCGCGGACCAACAAATAAGAGAACGAAAGGATTGGGAGTCCTTCTCAAAAAGTAGAGGTCCGCGCCCCGATCTCCCTGGCCGCTTCTCAACGCAAGCTCTCGGTACTAAGAAACGGGTCCTCTTTCGTTTGTCTCACCAAGTTTCCGTGATCGTCTCGGAGAAAGAAAGAAAAGAAGAGAGAGATCCGATAAAAACCGGAGCCACAGCGATCCGAGTAGTCTGAGGAACCGGATTGTTTTTGGCCAATCGCGCTAATGGTAAAAAGTGACCAATGGCCCTCACTTGGACGAAAAAAGTTGTTTGTTGGGGAGCCGATGAACCCCCTCCAACTCGTGTCATTCCATTGAAGGGATGGAATCTGCTCTAGAAAAGTTAGGAGAGGATTCGCGGTTAAAGAATCTTTCCGTGTCTTTTCCTGCTGGAACGTAAGCTGTCGGCCCGGGACAAAGCGGTCCGATTTTTAGAAGATCACTGAGAATTACCCCAACAAACGGACCGCCGGGGCTGCAGGAGATCAGGGAATCGGGCTACGAGCGCGGCAAAAAGAAATTCACCAGCTTACCTTGTAAGGACACTCGTTCGTCAAGCGGGAAGAAAAAGGCAGCCAGGCACGGACAAAACAAACAGCGGCCCGCCAACGATGATCAGCTGAAAAATCAGGGAAGGGCAAGGACCAGCCACACCAAACAAGCTGATCCGGGTCAGCTCGAAAAGCAATCATTTGTCAGAGAAGGCGTACGCTCCTAAGAGCATCACCTGGAAGGTGGAAAGCCGAGATGAATGTAATTTAAAGAATTCGACGAGGGAGAGTTAGCATAAGAAGGGGAAACATGGGGTTTGTTTTTTTGGAAAGTTGAAGCTCACTGATGAGGGAAGGAATTAGGGGAACCACCTGGCGGGAGCAAAGCTCCCGGTTGATGCGAGACCAGGAGGGAATGCACTATTTTGACCGAGAGGGTTGAAGTGACGATCCGGCGGTCGTTTGTCATGGGCCGTTGCCCGTATGTCGGGCGAGGCTGCGACTTGGGTCGAGTGGGACCCAGAGTTGGAAACTGGGCGGGGCCTCCTCTCTTCTTTAGGAAGGAAAAAGTTTTCCTAAGGAAGGTGAAAAAGTACGGTGAGCCTAAAAAAGCCTGCTGGTATAAGCCGAAAAGGAATAGTTTAAAAGGAGGGAACAAAAGATTATCACATGGAACAATAAGCTGCACCGGAGGGGGGAAGAGGGGGGGCGACTTTCCCAAACAGCTGGACGGCGTACTATTTACGTTCTTGGATCTTTTCAGGAACAGAGTGGGCCGATGCTGTCGGAGACAAACGACTCTCGGAAATCGGATGAGGAGAGGGGGTTGTCCAGAGTGAAGCCCATGAACAGGCCGCATGTCATAAGTGGAAATGAGAACGTTGGAGGCCTGCCAACGATGTCGGTGAATTCGCCAACCTGCTCGGGCTTCGATAGGAAGGAACCGGCGGAAAGCGCACCCGCACTTAAAGGGCACCCGAGAATACACAGGTCAAAACGTTTTGGATCCACGAAATATCGTAAAAGAATGGAACCGTCCAGAAAGCCTGAGGCAAAAAGTACTGATGAGGTAAAGAGAACCAGCCCTTGGGGCCGGCACGGACGACGGCAGTCGACCGGGAAGATCGCCCCATCGGATACGAATGGAGAAGTCGGCCCTGGTTAGGTGCTTGGCGACCAGTGGATGGAAAACCTTTCAGCGGGGCAGGAGGGTTACAGGACGCAGTCTGTCTTTGGTTGCGGGTTTGCTGACCAAGGGGAAAAGGGCACACCCGGGGAAAACTGATCTCTTACAAGCCGGCAGGGAAAATGAAGAGCGGGCATGTGACGCCGAGAGTCGGTCTAAGTAAAAAAAGATTTCTGACTTAGAGGGGGGCACAAGAGGATCGCGTAGTGGATTGAGGAAGGTGCTTCGCTCACTACCCAATCTAAATTACCGTGAACGGGGGAGGTAACGACTCGGGCTCGAGAAGGAGGGCAACTTTTCGCGGGGGGAGTGTACCTAAAAAGCCGGGGGCGTCCTGGATTGAGAGGGCAAGGATAGACACGAGCCGTGTCAATGCACTGAGAATGATATTCCAGGGAAAACGTCTCTTGAGAGTCAAGAAAAAGACGATGAAGCCACGGGAACCTATTCAGACCATTGTAGCAATATATTTGTCCAAGTGTATGGACAATAATGTTTGGGTAAGAAAGGGGATTTAATCTCTCGCAAGGAAGTCAATGGGCAGCTCGTTAAAAAAACCTTTTCGGGAACGGAAAATTCACCCGTTCCGTCTGTAGACGGGGGGAGGGGAGAGACACAAAACAAAAAAAGGAAGGGAAAAGAATATAACCGGATCGAAAAATTTAAAGGTGCAATCGGAAAAAAGAAAGAAATCCTGCTAAGGAGATACAAACCAATTTGGGGACGGAAGTTCCCCAACATGAAAGCCCGCAGCGGTTCAGCCACCATATAAATCCAACCAGTTCAGGGGCTTTACCGGGAAGATAAACAAAGAACCAATCTTTTTATAATGGGTTTGACGGCTAAGAGCTCACTTTGAAACGAGGAATTACATGGTCCAGGGGCCCGTCAGACGGGGAGCTCCTGTCGCTCACGTCGACTATCGATTTTGGGTAGACGGTCAAAATTCGAAAAAGAAGGGGTAAAAGAGGCCACAACATTCCCCTAGCGAGAGGGGTCCTGGAGCCGTCCAGTCCGAGACCTCGGGAAAGTTAGTCAAAACGAGTGAAGCAAGCAGTTCGACCTGTGGTCGAGAAATGCAAAGAAGAAGAGATCTACTCCAGGACTGGCAAAAGGTGCACAAGCGAACCGATCTCGCACCTAAGGGGGGTCATCTTCTTCTTCACGCCGATACATTTCAGGTGGCAGAGCAGAAAGTCAATACCGTCGATGGACGGTCACGGACGGGAATCCAACAAAAGTTAGAAAACAGGACAAACGACGGGGCAAACTGCGGAACCGCGACTTCAACGCTCACCAAGGAACAAGTCGGTCGCCAAGACACAAAAAAACGACTCAAAGAAGTGTCAAAGTACACGATCGAAAGGGTATGGGATGGGACGGCAGGGCGGTCCGAAAAGGACAAAGGGAAGGGGGCACTCAAAAAAAGAAAAAAATCCATTCACTCATCAGTAAGACCACGTCAGCCAGAAGACGGATTCCCCAGTGATATGATCAAGACGGGGTCGAGGCGCGATGAGGGAAAAAGACAGGCCAAAGGTGGTTGAGGTTTCGATCCCGGGTGACGTCAAGGCTGGAGGTCGGGGCGCCCGTTCCAGGCGTTCAGAAGGTCTCGACTACCCTAGGTTGGCGAATTGTCTACTTGAACGAGGAAATGCGCAATCGCAAAAAAAATCTTCAGCGGCTCTTCTTCCAGCCCTTTGTTTACATAAACTAAGCCAAGAAGGGGAAACGGCCGAACACTACCAGATGGCCGGGTGGCGATCTGGCTCCGGTTCCCCAGCATCGCCACGGTGTAGGCCGCCGTGTCCAAATCGCAAAAAAATCGGAGCCGTACCCCATTCTGTAACCTCTCAACAACTAACGGTCTCCCCACAAGGTTTAGAACAACGGGTCGATATAGTTTTGCGAAAACAACAGAAGCTCATGCTTAAGATTTAAGTCAAAACAGCTCGAGAGGAAAGGTCCTTTTCAGCATACCAGAGGCGGGGAATACTTGTCCGGCGAGGTAAATCAAACGCAGGCAGCAGCTCCAGCCATCGTATCATCACAGTGGGAACCAACCGCCGAAGAAAAGGAACGAGAGAAACCGGCGGGGGGCAACGCCATTCCTCACAAGCGCAAAGGAAGGGAAGCGTCACACGGAAAGGGGAAACAGCGGTCCCCAACATTCAACCCCTTCCAACTAAAAAGGAGTGTGTCTCCAGCCCCCCCCAAAAATCAGGCAAGGGACTGCAAGGAAAAGTTCGCGAACCTGAAGTGCGTTCTCCTGAAGCACGCCAGCGGGCCTTGAAACCAGCCTGCCAGTTCATCGGAGAAGCCCGCATTGCTGTCAACCATGCCAGGGGTTACTTAGGGCATGATCAAGGGAAGGAATCGAAAGGGGTTGCGCCAGTCACAACAGTCTCGGCTCGTGGGGGTCCCGGCCACGTTAAAGTGAAGGATGCGGCTGTCGTTGAGGGGCGTCAACACTGGGGGGCTGGGGGGGGCTTAGGACGGCCTTTCTCAGCAGCTTTACGAAAAGAGAAGCGTTGGGTTGAAGCTGTGACTAAGGAAACTGAGGACGGCGGGGAAGCGTAAGAGTGCCCATGAAGGTAATATCTGGGTCAAACAGGAAAGCTGATAGGAACGAAAAAAAGGGGGATCTGTGGGACCAGGGCGCGAATGCTGATATATAAAAAGAGTGTGAGATCCCCAGCGTACCAGGCACAGCGGGGCCAACGCCGAAAGGAACCGAGGTCCACGGCCGCCGGTTGCGCTTGGAAAGGAGCCGAGTCATAACGACCGGTGAGGCTGCTTCAAAACCTGGGAATCTAGGCCGTTGTAAGAAACCAAACTTTGTGGCCGGCGCAGGGAGGCAAAACCTAAAACTCGGGCCGCCGAGTTACGAGATTTCGGATGGGACGACAAAAAAAAACAAGGGAAGGGGAGGAAAATAGAATACCATGTGTACCGTCGGCGCGCAAAGATCACCAGGACGGAAAGGAAAACGGAAGGGGCAAATAATCCGAGACTCAAGGGAGATTAAAAGATCAGACGATCGACCAGGGGGGGTTGGAGAAGAATCAAACGCCCCGTTCAGTGAAAGGTGGTACGAAAATCGATCGAGATTCGACGTGGTGGATTACTCTTTCATGGGAGGGACTTGGAACTGGAAAGCTTGGGACGAGAGGCCCAAATCGGGGGTGCCGCCAAGAGGGGGAAATGAAATACGCCCAGAGCAGACACTGGCGGCCCATTTCCCTAAAATGTGGGAGATTACTATATAATGACGCTTAAGCGCGGAGGGATGGGGAGAGCAAAGGGGAACAGCTAACCCAAAAAATAGAGGGACCGTTTCGTCACGGGGGGGAAGCCCAAGTCGCACCCAGAACCCAGAAAAAGCGATGGAACCGTCTCAAGACTATACCCGTTCAGTACAAAGGAGACACCAAAACAACGCCAGCGAGCGGGAGGGAAAGGCACACTCCCGATTTGGAACGAGACACGTCGGGCGCCGACGGAATAGTTGACAAGCAATCCAGAAAAGGGGGGAAGAGGGAAATGAATGGTTTCAAGGTTCACCCAGATGCAAGGGCCAAGGTGGGGAAGGTGGAAGAAGAAGGCATTCTTGTTAACACCACCATGACAAAGCTCCGTTGGACTTGAGGAAAGGAATGCCTTTTACGAGGGTTTGGAAGGGTTCTATGGAAAAAGCAAATTCGTGGGGGAATGGAAAGGTGAACAGTGCCGTAGGGGGGTCCAGGGAGGCGACGTCCGTCTTGGCGGCTGGTTCCAAGGGCAGATTATCGGAACGAGGGCTGGACATAAAATGGAGGGGGGAGGAAAAAAAAAAGCCGGGGCAGGGGAGTATCACGCCGAATGGTAGGCCAAGGTAAGCTCAGGAAACCGTACTGGCGCACGAAGCCGCAGGTTGGAAGAGGCAACGATCACGAGGTGCCGCGGTTAAGGAAAGGTAAGGTTGAGACGGTCTAAAGAGGGGGGGGGGACAAGGGGAGAGGGGGCAAGCGCGCGGAAGCGAGGCGGCCCAAGTGGCGATGCTGGAAGAAGGACTGGAAGAAGTAGTCCATCGGCGAGGGGGGCTGACAGAAGGGGCCCGGCTTGTTAGAATGTGACAAAAGAAAAAGAAGCCGGCAAGAAAGAAAGGCGCCGGTGGGCCTGGCGAGTGACGATGGCGGTGATTCGAAATGGTCACGGTGGCGGAGAGAGGGGCCCGGGCGCACCCGCAAAAAAATTCGTTTCCCAGGGAAGATCGAACACATAAACCACGTGGCATGACGGGGGGAGAACGAAGTGCCTCGGAGAAGGGGAAGCGGTGAAAAGAAAAAAGGGAGGAAACCTGGCTGCAGCTGGGAAAGGAGTATGAGTGCAGGAAAAGACAGGGGGAAGGCGCAAACTTTGGATGAACGCCGGCGGGCCGAAGCCCGAAATCGTCTGCAGAAAGAGTTTTTTTTATGAGATTCCGGGGTTGGCAGCGGGGGTAATTCGACCGATGGGGAGCGTTCAGTGGCGGGGGGCCCGTGTGGCCGAAGGCAGTCAGATGCCGGGATACATGCGGGGTGTGCTTCACCGTCACAAAAGAAACGGGTAAGGACCCGAAAGTATATTACGCAGGGAAAAAAATTTAACTACATACTAACGGATTTGCCGAAATAAGAGGTTTGATCGCCTTGAGGTTAAGAATCCTTCGTTCATTCGAATGGAGGGGAGTCAGCTTTTCACATAGTGGGGGGACATTTAAACAGAAATCTTGAGGAGCCGACGAGTGCCAAACGCTTCTACGAGAGGGGGGGGGGCGGGTGGTACTATCAATCTATGAGCGGACTGGGCAAAGTGAATGACCCGGGTTCTAGGGGGGTATACCTGAAAATATGCCGGGAGTCAAGGGGACAGCAAAAAAACTGGAAAAATTAGGGGGCAAACTGGGGGTTAAGATCTGTGCCGTAAACTATACAAATGCAGAAACCCAATGAGAAGGGAGCTCCAGATTTCAGACGGGCCAAGATCCCTGGGGGTTCTGTAGAAAGTTTTGCCAAGGGAAAGAAGAAGGGTGTCCAGAATCATGGATGGGGGCACGCAAAAAAAATGGTCAGTTAACTAGCGGCATTCCATCACGAGGCTTCTGGAAGAAACACAGTGGAGTGACAAACGAAAAGGCCTCTTGAGAGGTTGAAGAATCTCAACCAACACCGGGGCTGAGGGGAGAAAAAAGGAGAGAAAACGGAGACCAACGGCAGAACGTTTTTGATGAAAAGAAAAAGGTGCCTGGCAAAGACAAAAAGAAGTGCCAGTAAGCTAGAGAGTGAAGGCTGGAAATTCACTCACATGTATCAAGGACAATGCCTCTTGGTTCAAAAAAAAAATCCAAGTTGCTCACCCATCTAAGCGCCAAACTGCTGCCTCGCCGACCCGCGGGGCGATCAATAGGGGGGGGGTACGCTGCAATCGTTGAGGGGGGACGACAGATCGTAAAGGGAGGTGGGATCCCCTCCCTCGACCGTCGAAGGAGGGCGCACATCTACAGTGACGCCGTCGATTGGGACATATTCGAGAAAAGGTGAAGTGGCAAAAAAAGAGAGGCGAGAGGGACCCAGGGCCCCCAGACATACCTCCTAAGTCGCCGTGGCATATCAGAAGGGGAAGAAGCAGCTCGGAAGACTAACTGGAACACCGCAGGGGATCACATCATGTCCCAGCGACGTCGCCTAAAAAGAAAGCCGACGGTACAGCGAAGGGGAACGCGCGATCCAACCTCGAAGAAGAAAAAAGATAATTAAAAACGGGGGCAGAGAGAGAGTTTCGCCGTAGGGGAATACCCGAAGGAGGGGACGTTCCCTCCAAAAAGAAACACAGCAGGAACGGGAGGGATGTCGGAACGCTCTGAAAGCAACGCGCCTAAAGCGGTTGAAAAGGGGAAAGCGGATCCACGGAGGATTAACAAGGCATGCGAAATCCCCCCATTCTGCGAGGAAGGGTGTGGCGATTTCTTACCGGAAAAAAAGGACGCAAACGTGAAGTGTTCCTCGTCACTCGGAAAAGAAACGATGATACCGGCGGAAAAATAGATGGAATGCTGAAAGGGGGGAGCGTCACGAGAATCGGCACCGGGGTAAGAACCAAGCCAACGTGTTTGGAAAAAAAAATCGAGCCCCGTCGTGAAATCAAGGGCCAGGGTGTAACATGGAAAAGGGAGGGGGGGGGAAGACCTCGAGAAAAAGACCTAAAGCCAAGGTCACCAACCGCCATCGGAAGTTGTAAGCCGCCTCCACCCGCAAGGACATCGTCTCTAACCGGGCGATAAAGCCTGGAAGCACACGTACGCCATCCGAAGAGGATCCTTCATCACTACATCGAAAGGGTCAATGGCTCCGGAAAAGAAAGAAAAGGTGGTCTGTCGCGGCGCGAGAATAAGAAAAAGGAGAAGTGGAACACAGAGGAACTCTGAATCTTCCGGACAAGCTCAAAAAAACTACAAAATGAAAAGTTACGAAATGAAGTGACACGTTCTGGCCTCCGGATCAGAAAGAAAAAAAACGTGCTGGTTCCAATATACTGAGTGTGGTGGAAGGGGAAAAATAACAGAACCATCACGAAAGCGACAGGTCTGCGGGGGGAAAAAAGGTAAAAAAAGGAAGTCGCCAGAAGATAGCGGCACGGGGAACCGTGCAGGGGCGTGCATTAATATCCTGGGCGCCAATTTCAAATGGTAATGCGTAAACACAGTGAAGCACAAAAGGTGCGGAAAAAAAATTGTGAACAGGTGACAGAACGCAGGGTCAGCGTAACGCACAAGAAAGCGAGGGAAGACCATACGCTTTATCTCAGAGGCAAGGCCATAAGGGTCTTTGGCAACAGACCCTACAAAAAAAAAATTCGTTAAAAAAAAAAAAGGGTAAATTATACTGCGCATGCACAGGGACGGAGGGGCGGGCCGGCAAAAAGAGAAGCACGGCGGGGGTTACCAAAAAATAGAACCAACCGGGGGGGAAACAACAAGTCGTCATGTGGGGAAGACTACTATAAGAACCAACCAGAGAGAACTGAGAGACGACCCAAAACAAAATGGTTAAAAAGTGGACGGGGGCAAAAGGACCAGGTCCGGATCACGCAAAGAAAAAAAAACTGGAGGGACGGAGAAGGGCCGAAAAAAACTGGCCGAGCGACAGCTTCGGAAGTCCTTGCAAAACACATATGGAACCAAAAGAAGAAGCAAAACAATTAGTGCGTCAGGGAATACAGGGGGACCTGCGGGAAGGGAGTGACCAACGGCTGAAGGACGAAGGTCGTTCACAGGGAAAACAGCTTACTGTGCACGTGGGAGGGCGGGCAGGGACGTCTTAAGTGACCAATAATCCAGTGACGAAAGGAACAAATGAAAAATGTGTCGACGGGAAAGGATAACACGGTACAGGAGGGGGTACAAAAAAAAAACTAGCGATAACGAGAGCCGTGTTCGATGTCGGTCAGGCTATAAAACAAGGGTGGGACCGTACTGAGGCGGGGGGGAGAAATGATCATGAAAAGTCACAGCCGGTCAAAAAGTCAGATCGCGTGGGGGTGACTCAATAGCTGGAAGAAGAAAGTAGTCTTTGACGAAGTCAGGAGGGACAAAGTGTCGTGCAGAAGGAAACGACAGCAGAAGGAAAAAGCAAAGAGTGCATTCGGAAATGTAATGTTGATAAAGAACAGTGGGACAGGGCTCGCCACTAAGTAAGGTCCACGTAGAATGTAAAACGGATCGGAATACCCAAACAGATACTGATAAACCGAAGAAGTGAGGGAGGGGTGGGGGCGTAAGGATGGGTGCAGGTGGTGTTCAATGCTGATACCTCTGCAACTGGCAGGAAGGAACTACCTGCCGGGGCGGCCTCGGGGATCCCAGGACTCACTGCGTGTCTGCGCTACAACCGCTCTCACTGAAATGCGTAATAAAATCCTCTAAGCATGCAACACCGAAGGTCTGCAGCGGGTGGGGGAATGACGCACACTCGCATATATAAAAGTGGGGTACGGAAAGTTCCGGGGGAGGTCACACAAATAAGAAACGGTTACCACGGAGTCCCGCGAAGGTAAATATACTTCAGGACAGAGGCAGGGGACTATGGCAACAGAAGCAAAGTAGGAGGGTATGTACATATGGTGCCAAAAACGGACGCGCGACTTTTAGCGTTGACTATGTGGGGGGAGGTAGAAGATGGGAAAACAGGAAGGACCTTCTTCGTGTCCAAAAAGTGCGTCGGCTTGGTAGGGTGGGCGGAGGAAGGGGAAAACAAACTATTACCTAATCAGGGCCGTGCAGCGATACGCAAACAAGGGTCTCCCGGGGCGAGTGCTGCGGGGGGAAACGGGCGGAACTGCCTTAAATTAACAGGTCGTGCGCAAGAAATTTTCTACTTGACTACCGAATAGCTGAACCGTGGGGGGGGGGGCAATCCGAGATTTTTTGAGCCGGGGAACGGAGGCAAGAAGGTCCTCGTGTCGGCGACACGGAGGGGGAGCTGGCAGAAGTACTGGAATAGCCGCGAAAAAAAAAATGTCTAAAATTACCGGATCTCCGACGACTCTCAAACACTAGGAAAAACGAAATGGTCACAAAGAGAAAGGTGATCTGATAACGCACTCACACAACAAGGGGACGCGCGAAAAATCCACCAAAATTAGAAACAGCAGTTTAAAATGGTGCACCGCAAAAAAAAAGTTCCGAGTAGGGATTAGTTAACAGACAGGCAAAAAAGATAACGTATAGTGCCAAAAAAGTATCCTCTTAAAACAGGACATCGCCGGTGGCGGGGGGAAAGGTCCATACGCACGCAGAGAGTGTTCGCATTACACGTAAACGCAAAGGGGCCGTCCGTGAGGAAGCTACGGAAAAATCCTTGGGGGACGTCGTGACACACTTATTGGCGGATCAAGGTGACGGCGAGCCGCGACTTCCGAGGGACTGTGAGGACAAGAGAGAAGAGCTCGTTCAAGAGGGGGGAGTCGTGCTAACATCGGGTGTACAAAAACAGACAAAAAAAACGACGTGCTGCTCACCGGCTTAGCTGCGGACGCCAAAACAAGTCGGTGTGGGTACAAATAAAGAGCACGACGCAGTTTTAATGGAAAGGTTAGAAGCAGAGAGGGGGACGGCGCACAAGAACCAAAAAAGATCTTGTCGGCCTCGGGGGAAGGCAAGGGATGAGAAAGCTCCGAAGCAAAGGAAAGAAAACCAGGGGGCAGGCCCGACCGGTTGAAAAAAAGCGAGGACATCAGGATAACTCCGAGGAAGAAAAATAAAAAAACAACCGAAAGCGAGAAGGCGGCTGGAGAAAAGAAATCGACCGATTTTCGACGCTCTTAGAAAAGGCCGACTAAATCACCTGCAGGTTGCACAAAGGAAGAACGGCTGACGCTGGTTAAACGCTGGAGCTGCTTCAAGGAAGGTAATTGAGAAGAAGAAAAAAGTTCGGGGGGACACACCATCTTCTCTAAAAAAAAACCCGGTTAAGGGAAGACTCGCTTGAAGGGGACGAGATGGGGACCGCTCGTAAAAGACGAAGCGCGGCCGTGCGGATTTACGTTGCCTAAAAGCGGTAGTGGGGGGAACGCGAGGAATTGCGCTGGGCGTGGTAACAAGCGAGGATCGGAAAAGACATTGCATGTAGAGAAAACGCTCTGCGTGCATTAGGACCTCGCAAAAAGAAACTGATGGATGCAGGGCCAGAACGTGAAGAAAAAAAAATCCGACGGGAAGGGACGACCGAACGCCGGACCGTAGAACCCAGAGGATACCACCGAAAAAAACAGCTGTGGGCAGAGTCCCTCAGGGTTCACGTGCAAACCAAAAAAAGGCTTGTGGGAAAAGGATTTGCACGCGTGAGAGTGTCGAGAGGCAAAACCAGTGGCGATAAGGGGAAAGAGAGAAACCGACGGGAGCTGAGAAAGACTTGCACGGAGCCGGCGGGAAGTACTTTGTGGACTGCCCAACAATAGCAGCGCCGGAAGCTGGTCTCCTTTGGCGAAAAAACGGGAACCTTGCCATGTGGCAACTTGGCTTTCTCGGAAAAGAGAAGGTCACATGGCCCGGAAAAAAGCAAAAAACCGCCTGACAGATCCGGGACGAAAAGGGCAAAAAAGTGGACTGGCTTTTGGCTACAGACGCCAAGAATATCGTGACCACTGGAAGACAGCCCTGGCGAAAGAGGTAGGTGCCCGAGAAGAAGGAGTGAAAAAAAAAGGGTGGGCTGCTTAAGACGAAAAGGAAGAACGGGGCACCATCAAATCGAGAAAAAAACAGAAGACCGGTGGAAGGTCCGCCTCCGGGGGGTACGGGGGAACTTGGCGAACGCTGGGAGAGAATTGGGAGGGAAGGGGCGGGAGTGTGTACAAAGTCCAACCGCTTGGGCAATAGGGACGTTCTGCTGAAAAAGGGGGAGGTGATTCCCCGCTTGACGAGGGAGAAACCGTGAAGATTCACCTATTCACGAAGGAATGGCCCAGAATGGAGGGGCCTTGGGCCGCCAAGAGTGGAGATGCGCCAATATAAGATGAGACCGGAGGGAAGAAAAAAAGGATACGCGGCGAATTCGTTACCTGTCATCAGGGAAGCTTGCGACCGAAACGAGCTTTCGAACGAAAGGGGCCAAGCCACTGTCGATGATAGAAGGCGACGGTTCTGTAGAAATCAGACTGTAAGAATCATTCGAAAAATTGATTAAAAATCTCTTCCTGGGTGGGAGGGCCCTAAGGTAGACAAGAACTAGGGACCAAAAGGAAAGAGGAAGTAGTCCTTACAAAAGGAAAGAACTTCTCCTTCACAACCAATCCGTGACGACCCCGGCCGATCTGAAAGGGAGAATAGACATGGTTGGGTGAGGTGGGGCCAATTTCTGACATGAGAGGGGTGTGCCGGGAGAGCATTTTGACACGACCAGCTGAGCGCGAATTCTGGAACGGAGAGAGTTTGCTCGTCTTTGTACAAATTCTGAACGAAACGGCAGAATGCCTGTCTGAGAAAAAGCCCACAACAAGGGGGCGTAAGAGAGAGAGATCCACCGTAGAAAAAGAGAAAGGTCCTGAAAGTACGTCACGAAGCAGTTAAACGACAGCTCACAGGGGCAAAACATCGAATAGGAAGGAAAAGTAAAAAAAAAGAAATAACAAAACTTGCCCATCACAAGGATTCCCAACACAAGAGGGATACTTGGGGGGAAGAAGGCCCGACTCCCACCCAGGTCGGGAGACTCGTGGGCGCACGCTTGGTCAAGTTGGGTGGAAGTCGATACGGGCTCCTGAAGGGGCAAATTATCCCGGCCAGCAACACTCCACGCGGTCGTACTAGCATGAAGCACAGTCCCGGCGATGGAAGGACAGAACCAAATTTCGAAAAATGGGCAGGGAAAAAAGGGGGTCTAGAGGCATAGTCAGCCCCAAAAAAAAGAGTCTGAAGCCGGAACATCCAGTAAGTCTATCCGGTGTCGAAGCGAAAAACGTCCCTACTCGGTGCAACGAAAGGAGGTCTAGACCATCGACTTGACTCAAGAAAAAGGGGAAATCAAATCTCCAGGCACCAAAAGGGGAAATGTGAAGAGATACAGATTGTACGCCTGGAGGAGTATTACAGAATGTACGGTCACGACGCACGGGGAAAAAACAGAAAACGGAGAGCACGTCCCAGATTGCGAAAATAGAAGGGGCATGACCGAACTTGACCCTAAAGCGGAAAATACCGGCGAGTGGGGCGCCACGTGACCGGAAAAAGGAGCGAACGGCTCCCCGATGTTTCTGCGAAAAAGGGGGGGGGCTAGGGTCTCGACTCAAGAAAAAAAAAAATGACAAAACACAAGGGGTACGTTCCTCGTAAATCAAAAATGCAACGTAGCCGGCGCCAGTGCGCAGTCTGTGTGCGAGAGGAACCTGTGACTGGTGAAAAGAAGTGGCGTCAAGAGCAAGACAAAACTACAGTCGAGATCACCAAAAGAAAAGGCCAAAAGGGTGACCACGGGCTGTGACAAGTCGTGAACAAGCCTTAGGGGGAACGTCCATGCCAGGAAGGAAGGAGGACGACCGAAGCCAGTAAGGAAATCACCTCGAAAATGGCGACGGCAAGCTCACGCGTCCATGTCAAACAGAAAGCGCTGCTGAACAGAAGAACACAGTCAAAAAGGGGGCACTTCTCAGGAAAAATCACACCGAGGGAAAGAGCCTTGGAGGTCCCGCCGAAACCAAGACATCGCCGGGACAGAATGATCCAAAAAAAACGGGAAAATACTCTCCGTCCCAAAAAGGTCGATGAAAGGGAATGTGAACTCTGCCCACAGAAGGCTCAGGATAGGGCAGAACAGAGGGGAAGGTTCCCAACGCTTCAGGCGTCGTGCCATACACAAAGAGGGTCGCGGCTTACACAAGTCTGGCAAAAAGGGAAAAATGAACGGACGAGGCCAAGCAGCGAGTAAGACATATTTCCGAGCGCCAAAGTGACCATCCGCCAGAAAAAGGAAATCTCCTCCTCTCCAACAGGGGAAAAGAGGCAACATGAACCACACGCAGGAAAAAGCGTTGAAACTGAGAGAGACACGATCGGTGAAAGCGGATGAAAGCGACTCGTGGAGGGAGAAAAGGGCTAGCCATCTCCTTCTGGTTAAGGGAGGGGACAGCCGAATCTCGCTATCCACAGTGGCGTGCTGGTAGCATCCCGCCAGGAGGGAGGAACAGAAGGGAAAGCAGCGTCTCCTTCTGGAACCGAAAAATCAAAGGAAAGGTTACGGGGAAGGGCGGCTGGGGATAAGCGGGGCACTTGGCGCTCCAGGTTCCACCAGGCTCTCCAGTGGGGAGGTGCTCCAAGTCAAGGGGGGGGGTGGAGGGGTGCGGGTGGGGGGGGGGGGGGGGGGGGGAGGGGGGGGGGGGGGGGGTGGGGGGGGGGGGGTGGAGGGGGGGGGGGGGGGAGGGGGGGAAGGGGGGGGGGGGGGGGGGGGGGGGGGGGGGGGGGGGGGGGGGGGAGGGACGAAAGACGTTCTTATCATCTTGGGCGCGACGAAAGGGAAAAAGGTTCGGTGTTCTGCTAAGGTGCTTAAAATCACACTGGAAACCTATGCACGACTTGTTGAAGATGGGTACTTAAAGAATGCGAGTGCGCCGCGTCGGAGACAGCAGACTATTTAATTTATACAATGGAAAACAAAAAAAAGGGAAGGCGACCAAAAGGGGAGGGCGTAAAGTCCGGGCGCAAAAATCAGAAGAACCGCGACGTTTTTAATCTTCCGAAAAAAAAGGAAGGGTGAAAAAACATGTCAACTCCGGGAAGCCAAGAAAAAGGACGAAGAGCAAAGAGCTAGAAAAACAAATGCATGCACACGGGATGGGGAGAGAGTCACCCGGTCCTCCATTCTGAGCCCGGAGAGAAAAAAAGGTCAGTCAAAACCTTCTCGTACTCTCCGCGGCCGGACGAAGGACGCGCTGGTAATTTATCAGAGAGAGGAAAAACACAAAACGATGAGGAGTAAAAAGAGAGATAGAAAGAAAAAAGACGCAAAAAAAAAACGCGAAGCGGATTTGCTCCGCGCAAATCGGGGGCCAAAGCGGGATTAACAAGAAAAGAAACTAAGCGAAAAGGTTTTGAAGAGACTCAAAAGAAAAAAGGGAGAATATGTAAGGGCCTTGTCCTCTTCTCTCTCAAGGAAATACCGGCGGCCGATTACGAAGGTCGGCGGGGTGGCTGGATGGAATAGGGAGACAAAAAAAAAAAAAAAACACGAAGCTCGTACCGATCAAAAAAAAAGCAACTGAACCGCCCGCGGTCAGCGTACAAAGAGTGAAGGGGGGCTTCATTACCTCCCATAAGAGGTGCACAAAGCAAAGAGAGAAATTCCCCTCTTCCCCAAAAGGAGAGGAAAAGGAGCGTAAAGGAGAGGAAGCTCCGAAGCAACAAAAACCCCAGAAAAGACACGTTGCGAAAAAAAGATGAAAGAGAATGCTAAGAGGTCCAGTTCAGGGAAGAAGAACAGAAACCGCAAGCTAATCCGGGAAAGTAGCACATCGCAAAAAGGGGGGGATCTCTCTTAGAAAATGAAAGGCACCTGGCATTGACCAGCAGAAATTAATCTGACATGGCCTAAGGGGGGACAGAAGTCTGCGATGCAGGAAGAAATGGGTTGGGGGGCTAAGGCTGCCGGCATTCGGGGGAAAAAAAAAAAGCAGGCGCTTTATACAACTCCCGGGGAAGTGACAAGGGGGTAGCGGACCGAGTGGTGAAGGAAAAAAGAGGTCAGATTTTGATAAAGACAATGAGGGTGGGGGGGGAAAGGCAGCCCTTATTTCCTTGCGAATACGTCGTCGGGCCAAACGACGGCAGGATCGGGAGAGGAGGGCGCCAAAGGACTGGAAGGACAAGTCCTGACATATTTTCTCCGCAAGGGAGGAAGGAAGGGAGGAGCGCCTCCACCGGCTGGTACTGGCACAGAGAATTATGAGAGGCAGTAGAAAAGAGCCCATATTAACTTCAAAACTGAAAAGGAGGGGGAAGATTACCTTTTTTGCAGGGAGAAAAGCTTTGTGACGGAGACGATGGTTCAGGGTGCAGAGTGAGAGGGCTTACGAAAAAGGGGGTTCGGATGTAATCGGAAAAAAACTAAATCGTCATCGTAAGGGGGAATACTATTTAATGGACGGAAGGGCTGCCCTTACCAGGTGAAACAATCTCCGGTCAGGAAATAGAGCCTTTGAGCCTGGAGGGAGAAGTACTGATTCGTGAAGCAACCTTACTTTGAGTTTACGAGAGGGGAGAAGCTTGAAGGCCGCCCCAAAGATGAGGCCTTGAAAAGTGGAAGGTGATCGACCAGCACCGGGAAACCAGGTGACTTGCTTGTGGCGGAAGGACGCCGACGCTGAGGAAGATAAAGGGAACCGTCCACTCAGAAAGGAGTCAACTGAGGATTTCCCTAGACAGGAACGGAGTAAAAAAGGAACTTCGGAAAGACGCCGTCTCCGGTAAAGAGGGACCCAATCGCAACAGAAAACTAGGGGAAAGGACGGGGAGATTACTTGGAAAAGGAAGGGAACTATTCGGGAAAATGAAGGTCGAGGGGGCCAAGAAAAGAGCGCAATAGGGGCAGCTGCTTTAAGGGTCGGGGGTGGCTTTCCAGGAGGGAAAACGCCAAAAAATCGGAAGGATGAGTGAGAGAAAAAAAAGAGGTCGGCCCTGCAAAGAGGAGGCTCGAAGGGAAGACGACGGTTTATCGGAGAAAAAAATCGGAGGAGCCGTCTTCCAGAGGAAGGGGCAGCGAAGTCGCTATGGGCAAGGGGAGTAGGGACAGGAGTGAAAAAGTGTGGGGAGGGAACCAATGAGCTGTCTCGCTACAAAACATACGAGATCAACCACGGAAGAGCGGTCTTGCGGGCGGTCGGGAAAAAATCGCGAGAGGAAAAGAGGGACCTTCCCATTTTAGTCGAAAGGGGGGTGAAAAATCTCCTTTCTTCCCCTGTAGATGAGAAGAACGAACGCGGAGATGCCGAGCGTGGGACGTCACCCGCACGCTAACTAAAATCACCAAGAAGGGAATCCCAAATGCACCGATGCCATCCGACCTGGGGGAGTGAGGTGGCACGTCAAGTCTGTGTCCGGAAAGTGGGTTGGGGAACAAAAAATGGGAAGGTGAATCGAGTCAGAAAAGGTCCAGATTCTTGAAGGAACCTTGGAAACGAAACAAGCAGTTTTGGCTGGAACGGCTCTCTAAAAACAACTGGAGGATAAAAAGGGAAGGGTAAAAAGTCTCCAGCAACGGACGGGGTTTCGGTGACTAAAAAAGGGTGAAAGGGCAAGACGAAGAAAAAAAAGCAAAGGACAAGGCGCCAATGAAAATGCGGCGGCTTTCCCTCAAATGATCGAAAGAAGGGTGACCAGAACATCGATGACTCCAACAAGCAGGGGTCCTACGGCCTATCAAAAAAGGAAGATGAAGATTGGTTTTACGTCGCAAGAGAGAGATGGACGGAAACGATCTTCAGGGAGAATGGTGGGGGGAGACCAGTCCCGCACGTAGCAAAAAAAAAAGAAAAAAAAAAAAAAAAAGAAAGTGGCAGGGCGACAAAAGAGAAAACCGTCCTGGTAGACAGCAACCAGAGGAAAAAAAGTCGCGAAAAAGGGGGGGAAGAGGGAAAGCCACCTACTCAAGGGAAGAGACTGGACGATGGGGCATCCGACTGCAATCAACGATCCTGTGGAGGCAAAAAAAACTACGGAAAGATCGGGGGCCTAAAAAGCACGCCCTGACCATCGAGGGAAGGGGTCGAAAAAGGATCGATGCAAAAGGAACTGGAAAAGGAGAAGAAGTTCCATCAGTCTGAAAAGGGGGAGGCGAAAGGAGACTTGAAACGGTCAGGAAAACAACTGGGAAGCAACCTCTAATAAGAAAAAACGATGTCCGACAAAATTGATGGAGAAGACTTCAAAAAAAAAAAGGAGGTTGAATAACAAATCTGGAGGGGAAAAGAAACCGTGAGAAACCTGCAGTCTATCCACGTAGGGTGAGACGAGAGGGAAAAGGGGCAAAAGCCGGAGTCACTCAGCCCAACGGCCGGGAAACTCCGAAGACGTAGAGGGCACTCCAAAGTACGAAAAAGGAAGGAGGAAAGCCAGGAGATTTACGGCTGAAAATTCAAGCCAAGTCCTTCGCAGCGGGAAGGAGAGAAGCCACGTGACCGGTGCTGGTCGAAAAGGCGTGAAAAAGGGGGAAAGGGGTTTCGAGGGGGGAAGAAAATTAACAGGGCAGTTGGGGAAGGGAGATCGAACCGACCCTGAAAGCCAAGGGAAAGGGAAAAGAAAAGACGTCAACTGCGAAAAGCAGGGCAAATAATAGAGGGACCTAGAGGGTAATTCCGAATGGGACATTCAAAAATCACATATGCAAAGGCCGGACAAGGAAAAAAAAAAGAGGAATGGTGAGAGGGGAAGGTCTTTCAGAAGAACACGGGGTCAGGCGTCAAAGGCAACAAGCCTGAAAATACTTCGCACGGCCCCGAAGGGAGACAAAAAGGGTCTGCAACCTCACCGAAGGGAGAAAGAGCACAGGTTCCTTCATCCTCGGTAGGAATAGGTCAGAAAGTTCAAAAGCAGCGTCGATCGTGGCAACCAAGCAAATGGGAATAGGAAAGAACTCTTGGGAAGAAGGATAAGGACTGAATAACTTATTCCGCTAGGTCAGAGGAGGTAAGAAAGGACGCAGGAACAGACGATCACGCAAAATTTTAACGCAGGAAGCAACGATCACGTCGGAAGGAAAACCAAGGGAAGGACGGCAAGGGCCGGAAACAAGAGGAAATCTCGTCACACTGAAACCACCAAAGCAAAAAAAAGGAGTCATCGGGGAGAAGTCAGAGGAACACGCTTTGTCATCCAGGGGGATTGGGAACGAACAAGGCCGGGAAAAAAAGCAAGAAAACCAGGAATGCTGCCTAAAAGCAGAAAGTAAGAAGAAGGAAAAAACCACCTTTCATTGAAGAGAATAATGATGGCAACTCCAGGAGTGCCGACTGAAGGATCTTATTTAGAAGAGAGAAAATTCGATGGGTTTCTCGTTCCGACCAGTCGAATGGCGGGGGGGGAGGGCGCCTGCTGGCACTGCAAAGGGATGAGGAGCCTTCTTGATATTTAGAGATATGGGTCTGGGCCTTTTTTTTTGCGACTGGGAATTGGAGGCACTTTATCCAGAGGGAAAAACCGGAGAGTCTGTTGAAGGTGGAACGGAGAGAATAAGGAAACGGGAGGATTGCCGCGACGAGAAGCACCATCATTAAGGCGAAAGAGAAAAAAAGTGAATAGTCGTCTGAAGCTGGAGTTAAAAAGGAAGTTTGGAGAAAGACCAGCACTACCAGTCAAAAAAAACGAAAGGAAAATCGGGATCCAAGGAAGACGCTCGTCGAAGAAAGGAGCGAATATTCCCACTTCCCGGAATTAGGGAAAGACTGGGTTGGGGGCTGCCTCGATCAAGTAAAAAAGGAATCAGGGGGAAAACAATGAAGGGGCTCAGAAAAAGCTCGTAACTCCCGGCCGCGAGAGAGAAGTCAGGGAATGAGACTATCTCGATCAAACAAAAGGGGAAAAGAAGGATACGGACGACCAGAGGCAAACACCCGATCCATCGGCGAAGGGAGAAGGTTTTTTTCAAAGGAAAAAAAGAAGCTCGTTTCAAAGCGGGAGAGGAACCAAGGGAAGAACGGGAATCGACCAGTTGAGAGAAGAAAAGGGGGCAATGAAAGTCCGGCCTGGAAAGAGGAGATCGAGCGGCGGGGAGGGAGGTCGCCGAAAAAAAGGAGAGTTCCTTCTTTACTGGTCCAAAGGGAATACTAGCAAGGAAAGGGATCAGCTTCACGACCCTGAAGCTAAGATACAAAGCTCAAAGGCAATGGAATGCGTGCTAGTCCCTGAAAGGTCCCAAATTACTTGCGGTCAACCTGCGGCGAGAAAAAGGAAGCAAGGACACAGAGCTTTCGGCCTCGTAAAAAATTCTGAAAATTCCTCTCATCAGTCGCAAAAAAAGGGAAGGGTGCCCGCGCCAACGAATGATCACAGGCTCGTCACAGTGCGACCATAAAAAAAAGAACCAATAAAGAAGTGTCGTAACCTGGAACGCACCAAAAAAGGGGAGGGTACATCCGCGTACTCAAATGAAGGGGCATGGGGTGAAAATCAAATCCGAGGAGAGGTAAAGTAAGAGCTGGTTAATGAGAAGGAGAATAGTGCTCAGAAGGGGAAGTCCCGGTAGAAATGTAGAGAAAGTAGGAGAAAGGGGGTTGAAAACAGCCACGGAAAGGGTGCCCTTTTTGACGTTAAAGAGATTGAATTACTAGTTGGAAGAGTGGAGAGTGGAAACTCGGGAATGGGGTTTCATGGAAAGGGAACTAAAGGATTCAGAGTGCGGGACAGGAATCACGGACAGGGGCGAGGTTCCCAGGAATAGGAGAGAACAAGGGGGGGCTCGGCAGAAAAGAAGGACGTGATGGAAAAGGAGACCTCGAGAAAATTTAGAGAGGAGCAATTATTCTTGCCCATGGACGGAAAAAAATCCTCCATAGAAATGCAACGACGACGCCTGGGAGGCGAGTAAAGAGGATCTGCAAAGAAGCCAAAGAACGGTAAGGGAACCGTAAGGTGGGGAGGACCGGATCGATCTGGGGTGGGAGGAGGGGAAAGGGGAGTTGAAACGGATGATATGGGAAAGAGTCAGAAGAAAAACTGCTATGATGGGAAAAGAAGGAACGACTGGCCCGAGGGAGTTCAAGGGTCTTTCTTTAAGAGGGGGCCCTGCAAGGGCGACTGAATGACCTTAAGAAAGCCAAAAGCGGGAGCGACGATGCAATGGAGAAGGGTCCTAGACCCATTTGACAAAGGGGGACACCTGCTGGGAGAAATAGGGAGGAAACCTGTCAGGAAAGGCAAAAGTAACAATTTCCACAGAAGAAGTCGAAGGGTAACAACACGTCAAACACTTTCCGAGGGGGATCTGCACTAGAAGGTGGGGAGAGTCCTTTACTTTCTATCAAAAGGAGGTAAGCCGTTTCCCGAAGGTATCATCGTACGGAGAAAAAGAGAAAAGATTCATTTCAAAAGAACCTCGTAACAGACCGCGAAGTGGAGGGAGAAAAAGCGCCTCAATCGGAGATAGATGGAGTCGCCTTTTTTAGCTGGGGAACGGACAGGGAGGAGGGGGAGTTTCGTCTTGGGGAGGAGAGTGTTCCGCAGTGAAAAGTGTCAGTCGTCGTCAAGAGGGAAGGGGTGCTGGGGGTGGGTTTCTTAAAATTGAACAGTCCACAGTCAAGGGTATCTCGCCTCCGGAGGGCCACCAGGGAAAGGAATTCTCGGTGCCGTGCAGAAGGGGGGAAAAAAAAGGGGAACTGCTCGAGACAGTCATCAAAAGTCTCAGAAAAAGGACGCGTGCAAAATCCCTTCGGTTAAGAGGTGGGACCACTTATCTCTCTTTGGAGGGCACGTCACACTATTATGCAAAAGAGGTATGAGTTGAGGTGTAAGGGGAAGGACTCGTCCGGATGAAAGGCCAGAAGTTGCTCGAACGTGAAATCGAAGGAATCCTAATGGGGGAAGAGAGAACTGGAACGACTGAGAATAGTGGGATTCCAAACTGCCCTGAAGATCAGAGTCCTTCACGAGATCATGCCGGAAAGGAACCCCAGGGAGGGGAGAGGGAAACATCTGGGGGCATCGACAGAAAAAAGACCTTGGTTGTGTCGAAGGGGGGGGCAAGTCGGGAACAAGTGCTTGTCAGTTTAAGGGTTATTGAACCTACAAATGGAGGGAAAGGATCATAACTGATGTCGGAGGGTTTACTCAAAGGGGGCGGAAAGGGGGAGAAGCCGCGCACAGGACGAGGGAAAGATATCAAAAAGATTAAGAAGGGGAAAGAGATCTCACCGCTCCAGCAAGGGAAAGGTGAGCGGTTTTTACGTGGAAGAAAACGACGTAACGGGAAAGTCCCAAGACCTCGAACTGATATCTTATGCAAGGGTCATTGAAAGAAAAAATGTTCAGGAGCATTTGTCCCGGACTCCCCAGGCTGGCTGGCCTCCCGAAGCTGCCAGGATAGGCGAGGTGGTGGAACAGTAAGAAGGAATGGCTCTTTTAGACGAAGAGGTCGGGCATTGGGGGCAGCCCGGCGTCAGGAGAAAGGAAAAGGGACAAAGAGCATGGAAAAGACCGCGAAGTGTGAGAGAAAGTAGAGAAAATTAGGGAGCAAGAAAAAATAGTAGCGAGCGAGAGTCACCGGAACCCAAAGCAGGGTCCGGAGAAAACCGGGGAACAGCGGCCGGGAGGGAGAGGAAGTCTATGGGGTCTCAAGCTGCAAGAAGGCCCTAAACGGGGACAACAGCTAGAGAAGAGAAAAAGCCTGGAACGAAAAACAGAAAGGCGAGCGATCAACCTCGTGGCACAAGAAGGGGAGAAAAGAGTGAAAAGTTTTCCGGCGATATAGGGAGAAGAAGGGATCTTAAGACGTCGATGGGAGATTGACACGACCCTTCAACAAGCAAAGGAACGAAAGCGAAAAATAGGGCCGAGATGTTATTCCCCCAAGGGAACCATCAGGAAGGGGGTCAACACCAAACCCAGGGAAAAGTTGAAGGGGATGACAACCCACATGCGAAAAAGAAAGGGAGTTAGAAACTATCGATTGGCGATGGGAAGAAGGGCGCCAGGCGTCACCTGCAAAATAAAAAAAGAAAGATCAAGTACTTATCGGGGGAGAAGCATGACGATGATAACCGAGAAGAGATTGTACGGGGACCATGATCTTCGAAAAGAAGAATGAGTCGGATATCGGGGGGGGAGATCTAAGCCGTCAACGGGGTGGTGACGTGGCTGGGAAAGCAAGGAGTGAACCAAGGAGTTCGGGGCGCAGTTCCGGGAAGGCGTCCCGACCTGAAAAGCCATGAGGAGGGAGAAAGGGCCATCTGACAGGGGGGGGTAAAATGCCTCCACCGTCGCCAAGATAGGCTACGGGGGGACTCATTCTCATTCAGGAAGGAGAATCAAGCGCCAGCAAATTTGAAGTAAACGGAAAGGTATGAGGGGGGAGAGGACTGTCACCTCCATCAGAGAGGGGGGGGAAAAGGGGGGGGGTCAGAAGAATATCCAAAAAGAAGCGCAAGGCAGTCCCCACAAAATTAGAGGAAGTAACCTTCAGAAGGGGGGAAAGGAAAGAAAAATAGGATCGGGGAGAATTCTGGAAGGGGGGGAGAGAAGGCGAGGGTGGCCAGTACCAAGAAACAGGAAGAATGGGTTGGAAGGGGGAATCATATGCTAGGGAAGGTTGGCTATTGTCATCATCCCCAGAGGGGAGGAGAACACGCCGATCCTTTTAAAAAAAGAAAAACCAAAGGGAATTTCTCTCCCCTTAAAGCAAGAAGTTCAGGCCAAGGGGAATAAACTCTCTCCACTACAAAAGGGGGACAACCAAGGACAGCTAGAAAGGGCGTGGACAAAGAGGTGGTCAGCTTTGGGAAAAAAAACTTGGAAGAAGACATATTCACCCCAACTCAGTTTCTGCCCGGAATGAAGGAGGGAGCAAGGGAGAATAAGGAAAGAAATCAATAGTCTCTGCGGCCTTAGGGGGAAAGGAAATTAGGGGGCCGTCGGCCGATCGTAAGAGAGAGGAGCTCTTCAAGGTTCAAGACGAAAAAGAAAGAGATCGGGGGGGGGGGGAGGTCTAAGGCGGGGCTGAGGGGAGCGAGCAGAGAATCATGAGCGAGGAACACGGGGTGCTGAATTTCTGAGAAAGGGGAGAGTCATCCTTTAGACAAGCTGGAGACGGCGAAATAGTTTGGCGTGGGGGGGTGAAGCTGGACTTTGAGAACTAAGAGGATCGGCCCGTCTGGGGGGGACCTCTACTATTTAAGATAAAAACAGAGGGGGACGCCCCTCTGGCGGAGCGGAGCGAAGCTATCGGGGTAAGGAATTTTGGGAGGATCCTCGACCATCTTTGACCAGGGGAAAAGGAAAAAAGGCGGCCGACACGTACTCAGACTCTTGGGTCGAAAAGAAGGCAAGAAAAAGTCGCACGAAAGGAGGGGAAATGCAGGGAAGCAAGTCGAGGCCCGCGGTAACTCCGCTTGGAAAAAGTAGGCAATCTCTGTAACTCTCCTCGGCGCGATAGGGGGAGATGTCAGT
>Ga0179593_1408982_pt1 | contig 26028 bp, 28 predicted proteins | sample CZODoug2_1_08_16_FD_185931 | JGI IMG/M metagenome (GOLD analysis project Ga0179593, IMG submission 185931) | Vadose zone soil fungal communities from Angelo Coast Range Reserve, California, USA - CZODoug2_1_08_16fungal (PacBio error correction) | ecosystem: Environmental > Terrestrial > Soil >...
CCATCTGCAACCAAGAACACTGGCATGATAAACAAAATCCCTCGACAGAAGGGGGAAAAGCGTACACCGGAAACAAGAAAACGGGCTGGAGAGTCGTAAAATAAAAGTGATCGCACAAACAAGGGAACTCACGGCTAGTCATGCCACATCCCAGGAACGAGAAATGACTAAACCATACAACAAGTAAGAAGGGAATGAAAAGAACACGAACAGACAACTACGGCAAAGCCCCCAACAGCTGAAAAAATGAAGACACATTTCAGAAAATCCGCACACAGCAAAATACACGTAACACCAGGAAAAACAAGGGGCCCCCGAAAAAGGGGAGAAGCCAGGACCGACCGCCCACAAGGCGATTAGATACATCAAGATGTAGGAAAAGTAGGTGTCCAAGGGATAAAGTTGACACAGCAGAGGCAGGAAAGATAGGAAGGAGTAAGACCGCATGAAATAAAGCACAACAACCCCAAAAGAGAGGACAGAAGAAAAACGAGAAAGAGGAAAAAAGAGAAAGTCTACAACGACAGTAAGCACAGAAGCTCAAATAAAAAGACGAGACAACAAAAAAATAAAAGAAAAAAACAAAAAGAAGAATTGAACACTCGATAAAAAAAAGGCGAACAGTGAGACATCTAAAATAAAAAAATAAGCAAAAAATAAGAGGGCAGTCGACCATAAACCAGAAAAAAGGGCAAAAGAAAAAAGCAAAAAAAAGAACCTCGACAAAAAACGCCGAAAACAAAGTAGAAAAAAGAAGCGAAATCAAACAATCAGGACTATCTGTGAGCAACGCGACTAACCAGAAAGAAAACAAGGTGAAGACAAAAAAAGAAGGATAAGTTGGAAAAAGTCCCGAACCTGAGGGATTATCAAAATGGTCGACTATCGAACCCGAAGGAAAATAAGAGGTTGAAGTAAAAGAAAAAGAAGAACCTCAACGAAAACAGAAGGAAAGACCACGTCAAAGTGGGAATGAGGATAGGACCACAGACTGGCTGGAATACAAAATCTAGAGAACACGGCAAGAAGTACAGCAGTCTCCCAAAATCGTTAAGCTAGAAAGCCGGCGTAGGGCGACTCAGGTGACGACAAAAATGACAAAACGACTCGAATAAGGTAGAAAATGAAACAAGGAAAAAACGAAGAAAGAGACAACTCGAAGCTCGACTCTCATCAAAAAAAAAAAAGAGAAAAAGAGCGAGAACAGCAAGATCCTGAAAGATCTCCGGGATCAAGGTTTCACGATAAAAAGGGGAGAGCGCAAAGAAAAACAAGTTGGAGGGAAAAAAAAAACACTAAAGGGACAATAAAAAAACAAGTAAAGCGGAAAAGAAGATTAACATGGAAAAGAAGTGGACTTTCTATCAACTGAAAAATGAAAGAAAGACAATGGTAGCCAAGCGAGGACAAAGCAGCACAAGCTAAGTTCGAAGGGAAAGGAGGAGGAGACGTATTAACCGCAAAAAAATCAAAAATCCAAAACTCGAGGGTGGATCCCAGGAAAAAGAAAGGTAAACAAGACCACGGGCCGAGGCGTCCCTGATCAACATAAGTACACCGAGGAAGGATAAGGGGGGGGACTATCGAAAAAGGAGCTATTCAAAAGCTAACAACATGATTAACCTCAAAAGAATTCCAAAATGTAGAAGAGTAATGATGATCAGGACACCTGCTGCGGGGACGAGCAAAGCCCACAACACTTCAGGGGGAGAAAACGTACAACAAAAGAACCTCCAACACAAGGAGAAACCTAAAAAATCCAAAAGCAATAAAAATTACAGCGGGCAACTGGAGAAAAGAGTGGGAAGAATAACAAAAAACATGACTCAGCTAGAAAACCCCAGTACAAAGACAGGGACAAAAGGAAAGAAAAAAAACACATGAAGGCAAAAGAACAACATAAAAAAAATAGCTAAAAAAATAAAAAAGAAATCCAACGAAAATATCACGAAGTACTGGGAAAAAAATATAAAGAAGTAAAGAAACCTCATGCAAAAAATAGAAAAGCGAAATAAGGGGGGGACTAAATAAAGAAACTAACTGAACAACCAACTCAGCGAAACAAAAAAAAATATGGAGGCTAGAAGAACCAGTCCTCTGATAATGGAAAAAAAAAAGAAAGTGACGAGGTACAGAAAAGTACGGGGGGGGTATAAAAGCACAAAAGAGCGTGGGAAGGCAAGAGAAAGGTAGGAAGGGAAAAAAGAAACTCAACTCAAGGACAATATGAAAATCTAAACCGGAAAGTCTGAGAAAAAAAGATGAGTCACATGGAGAGAAACAGAGCAGCTACAAGAAGGGAAAAATAAAGGATAAAACAAAGAACCACTCTAAAAAAAAGAAAATCATAAAGGGGGAAAAGAACTTAAAAACACGACTAACCAAAAGAACACCCAAAGACAAAAGCAAAGCCATCACAAATGAAACATACGGGGAGAATCAAAGGGTCTACCGGAATCAACAAACCCGACAGAAACTAAAGTACGATAGGGAGTAATCAGGGGGGAAGAACACCAGGCGCAGATTAAGCCACAAGCAAGAAAGAAGGAAAATGTAGATAGATAAGACAAACAAACCGAACGCACAGACTACCTGGGGAACGGGAGAAACCAAGAACCAGAAAGGAGAACACGATCTCGAACTTGCGATGAAAAAGAAGCGCAAATGGTCAGGTCGGACAGCATGCAAGATATAATAAGAGGGCCAGACCAAAAATAGGAAAAAAAAGAAAACTAACAACTGAAATTACGAACAGTGAGGAAAAAATAAAAACAGAACTCTAAAAATAAGAAGAACAGAAAAAACAACAAAAAAAAAAAAACGGGAGCGACCAAAAAAAAAAAAAACAAAAAAGTGAAAAAAAGAAATAAATAAAAAGAGGGACTTTAAAAGAATAAACTATGGGGTAGAAGCCAAAAACAAAAAAAAAAAGAAGAAGAAAGCCCGAAACCATAGGAAAACCACGGGAAATAACAAGAAAACACTAAAGTAAGGAAATAGGGCCTTGAAGTATCAACGCTCTCAAAATATAGCTTTTTAAAAAGCACAGGGAAGAATCAAACACCAAGAAGAGAGAAGCACTAACTCAACTACCAATGAAAAAGTATCACTAGACGATGGAATAAAAACAATTACCACTAACCATATCGAATAGGTCAAAAAAAGACGGCGCCGTAAAGACTTAACGGAGGGAAGAGACCGAAAAAAACCGAAGGAGGGGACCGAAAAAGCCGTGGAAAATAACACCAAAACTAGAAGCATACTAGTGTACAAATGGAAATTAAGGAAAAAAAAAAAAAAAAGGAATATTACAAAAAATGAACAAAAGAAACGCGAAGCAGAATTAAACCAAAAACACCCCAATGACAAACAAAAGTACGAGAACAGCCTAAAGAAAACGGGGTAGAAGGGGCAAGCACCGAAAAAAACTAACGAGAGGGGGGGAAAAGCAACAATACCACCAAAAAAAAAGAAACACAGCGAAAGCCCAACGGAACATCAGGAAAACAGAGCCAGTCGAACAAAAGGAGTCCACAAGAACAAAAAGTAAACACTGAAACTGGAAAAACAAAAAAATAAGACGAAGAAACAGAACCACATTAACAAGAAAAAAAAAAAATAACAGCGTTCATAAAAAAAACTGAGGAAACAATTCCTAATCCACAAACGAAACAAAAAAGCTACCAACGAAAGCCCATCATCAAATTCAACAGTCATAATGACAAAAATGCCAGGGCTCAGCACGATATCAAAGACAGAAAGAAAGAAAAAGCAAACAAAATCCTTTTTCCAACAAAAACAGGAGGAAGACAAATGCAAGCAAAAAAACAGAACGTCAAAAAGGGAGTGGGGAAGAAAGGTCAGTATTAAAGAAGGGAAACACCGCACAAAAACAAAATGCTCTGTAAGGAAAATCGCAAAAAGTGAAACCTCAATCGACCTACTAAAACATAAAGCCAAGAACTGAATGACGCAAAGACAACAGGAAAAGAAAACACGGAGGAACAAGCATGTACAACAAAGCAAACACGCAAAAAAAAGAGAAGTCTCCCAAAAACAGAGGGAAAATGAGTATTCCAACAACAAAGAAGCAAACAATAAGGAGGAGGCAGCCAACATAAGTAAGAAAGAGGTCGATATCCACACTAAAAGTAGAAAAAACCATTCCAAAGAGAAAAAAAATAAGGAGAAGGAAGGGAATAAAGGGGGGGATTCGCGAGCAGAAAGAGAAGACCACAGCAGCAGAATCGGGTGGAGCGGGAAAAAGTTAAACAAAGAACGAATTACACCCACCAAAAAAAGGGAAAGGAAAACGGGAGGGGAATGGAAAGAAAATAAGAAGAAAAACGACGGGACCAAAAACTAAATAACCAAAAAAGGCGGGATATTCAAAGGCATAAGAATTAATCACCTTCCCATTGAAGGGGGGGAAACCAAAGGTAAAAAAAAGCTCAAGACTTCTCCACAGTAAAAGAGAGGAATCACCAGTAAAAAACGTCAAAAAAATACAAAAGAAGAGAAAAAAAGACGATCTAGGGATCAAGAAGAAAAGGAACATAAGGGGAAGAAAATAGGGGTAAAAATGTCATAAAAACGCTCAGAAACACCTCAGAAAAATCCGCCAGAAAAAGTAGGATGAATGTACGAAGAAAAGAAGAAAAAAGCAAGAAAAAAATGTATAGCAGGAGGGAAAAAAAGAATAACATCTAGAGAGAATCACAATATCAAAATCAATCGTTCAAGGAAATTGAGCATCTGTCTATGGAACCGGGAGAAAGGACTTTTACCAAAACGAAAAGGCCCAGAGTTAGAGGCGAAAAAGGAAAACAACATAACAGGCAACTTGGATCACAACCAAAAAAAAAAAACAACCAAAAGAAAACCAAACCGAAAAAAAACAAAAAAAAGCAAATAAAAAAAAAAAAAAAATCTTTTAGACTATAGAAAGAGAGTAGCAGTACGTATTAAAGAAAAAAAAAAAAAGTATAACAAGGAATGACAGAAACAGAGAGGGAGGACATCGGTGAGAGAGAAAACATAAGCAATGAGATTGTAGGGAGGGGGCACGGACCTTAGAAAAGGGCGACAGAGCTTTTACTAAAAAGGAGAACAGGCACAATAAAGAGGGAAAAAAAAAAAAAAAAGAAAGGGAGAAAGGAGAAAGAAGAGAGGGCGGAAACAGAAGAACGAATACCTAGGATTTCCTCGCAAAGGAATCCACGTTCTTGGTGTAGAACGAGAGACAAGATCAAAGACACGACACTAAACGCACAAGAAAAACTGTGAAAGGGAAAAAAATGTTAGACATGGACGGGGTCAATAGACAACATGATAGAGGGAAGATAAATACCCTGCAGGAAAGGAAAGAAAAAAAAGCTTTCGTTATAAACATGGTTTAGGGGACAACAGAAGATAATTAGAGAAGACAGGGGCGAGAAAATCATGAAACAGAACAGGGAAGACCAAAAAAGAACACCATTTTCAGAAAAAAGGATATAACCCGGGAACATGGGGAAAAAAGACTCTGAAATTAAGAGGACGCAAGGATAGGTAATAAAAAGAGAAATAAAAAGAAACAGGAACCGATAACAAAAAATCAAAAAAGGTAAATCCAACAGCCAAAAAAAACAAGTAATTGAAGCAACGGGACCGAGTATACAGGAATAACACTGAATAACTTCTGTAGTCAAACTGAGAGGATTAGGAAAGCATAAAAACGGCGCGGATAAGTATCGATAAGAATAAAAAATGACGTACTTCTTAATAGGACAGAGGGGGAATACAATAATCTGTGGCGTAGAACGAAAAGAAACCAATAAGGGAAAAGGAACGGAAAGCTTCGAAAATACACATGTTGCATACAAATTACGAAAGGAAGGCTCGAAGTCTTCTGATGACGAAAAGAGGATCGGACCAGGAAGTGACAGGGGAACATTAGCAAGGGAGGGGGAAGGAGAAAAAGTGAACGAAAAAGTAGGAGGTGGGGATCGAAGGAAGCAAGAAGTCGCAAACTGAGGAAAATAAAAGGGAAGAAAAAAATGGAGCGGAAGAGATAGAAAGCAAACGGAGTGGGAAGTGAGGGAAAAAGAGCAACTCGCGAAGAAATGTATAACGGGCATGAAAAAAAGGAAAACAGGAATATACGGGCAGACTGGGGAGAGTACACAAAGGAAACATAAACGGCCAGCAGGAGTCGGAATAAGGGGAAACTAAGGAAAAAGAGGGTCGGTAGTGAAAACCAAAAACAAAAAAGACCAGCCGCATTAAAGTAAATAACAAATGACCACCTACTAGAAGGAAAAGACATACAACAATACTTCATTCTATCGAAGACAGGAGAAAGGAACACTCTCTTAAGTCTGATAGGAAGCTGTCTCGAGAGAGAAGAAGAAGAAAAAACGGACGAGGGAGCAAGTTCAATCAAACTTCGTCAGTAATAAGTATGCACGAGACCAAACACTTACCAGCGCGAGAACGAGAATGATGTTCAAAAAAGAGAAGAAAGCAACATTGAGACGAGAAACAAAAAAAAAAGTACAAACACATACAGGAGGGGTAGCACCAACGACACACAAAAGGGAGAAGAAAAAGACACAAGCAGTAAACTAAGCGAGAAAGTGAGAACAAGTATCCTAAGGAAACAGAAGATAAAAAAGACAAATAAGAAGTCAAAAGAACGCAAAAGAAAGGTGAATGAATCTCAAAAAACTAAAAAAAAGAGTAATCACGAAATCATCATCAGACGAAGAAATCAAACAACAACTAAACGCAGAAAAGCAAGTAGGAAAAAGAAACAGAACAAATCAGAGAAACAGGGAGACTAAAGATACAAGCAATGAACAAAACTATTCCTAGTGAATGGATTTCAAAAAACATTAAATTAAAAAGTAAAGGTGCGCGAACCAAACGAAAAAGGGAAAAAAAAAATCGAAAAACAGATTAATAAAGAAATCTCCCCACAAACAAAAGAAAACATAATCAGCGAGAACCAATCAAAAACCCAAAGGAAAAAATTGAAGATAAAGGGGAAGGAACATCTTGACCAAGGCAATAAAACTCACATAAAAAGACAAGAAACAACCCACCTAAAACACGAAAGATGGAGAAGGGCAATTGTAACAACAACAGAAGTAAATACAAAGAACATAGAACACGCCGACAGTCAGATACCCAGAACAAAAAAAAGGGGCCCCAGCATGTCAGCAAGGCGTACTGAGGGGGCTCGCAGGGGAACCTGACCAATCAACGATGAAAAAGAGAATAAAAAAGAGGAGACAGCGTCGCTAGCCCCGAGGACAAAAGGGACTGTGGGGGGGGAATAGTAAATCTAAGCAAAGAAGGGGGAATCAAGAAAAAGAGGCAAGAAGATCGCACAAAAGGCCACGTAGTCGAAAAGAAACGTGGAACCATTGAAACATCTACAAGAAGAAGATAGGGATGTCCACCTCCTTGCCAAAAGACTAGCGAGAGAAACATAAATGCCGAAGGGACTGGGACTCAGTGCACGTCTAAATAGCATCCAAAGAAGGTCGAGAAAAAGAATCAAGTGCCCGCGGTGACTCAGAAAAACATCCAGCCCACGACTAACCGAGAAAAGAGAAGAAGAAGAAAATAAAACGAATATACAGATCGGGAGGGAAAAAAAACAATCACCAAGTAGCAAAGGGTGATCATTAAAAAAGGAAAAGGGAAGTGCCAAAGCCAACAAGGAGGGGTAAACAACCAGACGCGAAGTATCGGATCTGAACCCGGGTGGGGGGGGACAGGAAGGACAATGAGTACCAGAAACAGGAAACCTATCAAGGAAAACCTAGGAATCAAAAGGTGAGGAGGGAAACAGCGTCTGAAAAAAAATTCGGAGAAAAAAAAAAGTGATAAATAAGACAGCCGACGGGACTCTCGACGAACAGGCGAATTGGACGCGGAAATGGAAAGGGACACCACCCCAAATGATATCATAAGCTAGAAAGGGAAACAGGACGAAAGGAAGATAGCTACAGGCTCAAAATAAAGAAAGAAAAAACAAAAAAAAAAAGAAAAGGGAAACCAGAATATCACATGACAGAGAAGATCAATAGCAGATCCTAGTATTTCACAAGAGAGAGGCTGAATGACACTTCGCCTAAAAAACCGGGGACAAGGGGGGGAAAAAAAAACAAAACAAAGCGAAAGGCGAATATGAGGGTAATAACGTTGGATAAGAGGAGGAATAAGATCAGCCTATCTGCTAGAAAATAAAAAGAACGAAGGAAAAGGAAAATGAACAAGCTGTGTGTGGAAAACACAGCACGACAGCGCGAACTGAATACGGCAAGTTGGAGTAGCGATTGAAAAGGTAACGAAGGGAGTGAAGAAATTCACCAAGACAAAACTAAGAAAAACAAATATTGAAACACTAAGAGCACACACAGGGAAATGTTAACCAAGGTCAAACAAGGAGACGAAGAAAACTCCACATGAAAAGGGGTTATTGGAAAAAAAACGGAAAGAACACCGAATAGGCCACAAGCTTCCTATGGGAACACACGAAAAGAGAATGACAAAAAAAGCGTCAAAAATAAAAGTAAAAAACATCTCGGGAAAAATGAAAATGGAAGAAGTAAGAAGAGGAACAATAGACAGTTCCCCAGAAAATTCCAAAGCAAAACGACGCTCCCTAGACATAGGACAGAAATTAAAAGATTTCCTGAAAGAATGCAAAAAAAAAAAAAAAAAAAAACAAAAAAAAAAACAAGGAACACAAAAAAAAAACAAAAGGAAACGTAAAAATAAAAAAGCACGTTGAAATACCAAGAAAAACCGACGTTACGAATATACGACTACAAAAAAAGCAAGGCAAGGAAACCAACATATGACTCACACCAACGGACAGCAAAAGCAGACAAAAAACAGAACTCTAAGAAAACAACAAAAAAAACCACAAACCCAAACCACAAAAAACAATCAAAAGCCCTCCAACCCCCCGCCACCAACAACCCCCCCCCAACCCCCCCCCCCCCACAAACGTACCCCCTCTCAACCATCCCGCCCCAGAAACCCGCCCCCCCCACCACCCCCCAACCCCCCCCCCCCCCCGCCCCACCGCACAAGACGCCCACCCAACAAAACCCACTAGACCACCCCCCCACCCTCCCACCCCCACCGCCGGACCTCACTCCCCCAACACCACCCCCCCCCCCCACCACCAACCCCACCACCCCAAACCCTCAACACATCCTCCCCCCACCCACACCTCTAGAAACCCCATCCACCACCCCCCCCCCAGCACCGTCCAAACCCCCCCCCCCCAACACCCCCCTATCCCCCCAAGCCACACCCCACCCCCGCCCCCACCAACACACCCTCCCCCCCCTCCAACCAAAAACAACCTCCCCAACCCCACCCCCCGCCCACCCCCCCACACCCAAAACTACCCACCCTCAACACACAACCCAAAAAGCCCCGCCATAACCACCCCCCCCACCACTCCAAAATCCCCTTCCCCCCCCCCCCTGCACTCGCGACCAATCCCACCCGCCACGCGCACATGCACCCACGAATTAAAGATACATCCCCGAACGACCCAAGCCGCACAAAAACCCCTTGAGATACCAGTGACGCTCCTCTCCCTCCGCATTAGACAAAAATCAATTACCAAAAACAAAGGGGACCGAGGTAAACCACAATCTACCTCAAAAACAAATAAAAAAAAAAAAAAAAAAAAAGAAAGATGATACGGAAATACCAAGGGGAAAAGGGAAAAAGCGGAAAAAACAAAAAAACCCACACCCCAAAAAAACCCCACCCTATGCTACACCACCCACACAAACCCCCCCCAACGAACCCCTCAAACCATTCACCCAAACCACAAAAAAACCAAACACACCCCACAAAACCACCCGCCCCCACCCTCACTCCTCCACCCCATACCCCCCAGCCCCCCCACTCAAACAAGCCCAAACCAAACTCCCAACCGCTCATAACAAAAAAAAAAAAAAAAAACTGGGGGAGAATTTGGAACACATATCCTACGGGGAAAGAAAGAGCGAAAATAACAATGCATAGTAAACCTTAACAAAAAAAAATGGATATTACAGAGACAAGAATACAGCAGAGGAGAGAGAGATAGAGGAAAAAATAAGGTTCAAAACAATCACATACTTCCAGATGACATGTAAAAAGAAAAAAAAAAGAGCTAGGAAAAAGATCACGTTGTAATCAAGACACAGCAAAAAATCAATCGAAAAAAAACAAAACAAATAAAATTAAGACGAAAAGAGATTAAAGGCGAGAAAAAAGAAAAAAAAAAAAAAACAAAAACCAACCCCCTAAAATATACATACAAAAAGAGAGGAAGAGGGAAGAAAAGGAAAACAAAAAAAAAAAAAGACATCAAAGACATACTAAAAAAAAAAAAAATACAGCTAAGAATAAGCAAAGAATGCCAAAAGAACAAGAAAAAATAAATTCCAATCAATTAGAAAAAGGCCATTCCAATTCAACAAAAACCAAAAACAAAGAAAAAAAATAAAAACACAAAAAACCACCCCCCAAACAGCCCCTCCCCACCCCACCCCCCCCTCCCACCAGCCCTCAATACGCACAAAACACCACCCCAATACTGCCGTCCTCTCGGACCCATGCGCCAAGCCATGCAAACCCCCCCCCTACAAAAACCTCTCCCACCCGCCCCCACCACCCTCATCATTCCGGATCAACCCCCCACAAGATATCAAACACGACCCCTGGCGCCCCCCTCCTATCACGTAAAGGCAAAAAAACTCCACCACACCAACCCCTACGCCCTGACCCCCCACACCTCCCTCCTGCCAACGCGTGCCAAGACAAAAAACACCCATACTCTGAACCTAAATAGACGGCGCCAAGCACGACTCCTCGATCGAAAATCGAGACACCTCTAAAAACCAGACCAAACCGTATCCAAGAAGCGCTCACCAGAAAACCTCACCACAGAACCACCCCCCCAGCACGCTCCGAACACACCCACTCAAAACTCCCAAACCCCCCTCTACACGCCACACCACCCCACCCCACCCGCCCAAAGCTCCCCACCCCCCCCTCCCCCAAAACCACCCCCACCCCCACCCGCCTCCTAAACCTTCGTCCACTACCCCAAACCGCCCCCAAACAACCCCCCCCCTCACCTCCCTGCTGCGACTACAACTTCATTTGACTCAAAATTCCCCCACAACTCCCCCCAAAAGCCCCACAAGTCATACCACCCCGCCAATCCCCTAAGACCCCCCAAAGCCTACGCGTGTCAAGAAAACAAAACCGCAAATCATCTTGTCGCTCCAGGCGAAAATGATCATTCTATCACTAGAAAAAAAAATGGGGCCATCCAGAAAAAAACAAGTGAGGCGAAAAAGAGAAGAAAAAAAAAAAAAAAAAAGAAAAAAAAAAAATAAAAAAAAAAAAAAGCAAAAACAAATTAAACAAAACGAAAAAAAAGGAACCAGGGCCAAAACAAACAAAAAAGTCAAGAAACAGGAAAAAGAAGAAAAAAAAAGAACAAACTCAGAAAGAATCAAAAAATATACCAAAAAAAAAGAATATTAATAAAAAAGTGTGGAACTAGGGAAAAACCACCAAAAAAACAAAAAAAGAAAGAGAAATAAAACGAAAAAAAGAAAAAAAAAAAAAGAAAGAAAAACAACCCCCCTCCACCCCCCCCTACGCCAGCCCCCGCAAAAACCAACCTAAGCACCCCCCCCAACTACCAAAACACCTCCCCAACGATCAAATGAATAACCCCCCACAACCCCCCCAATCCACTCCACACACCCCGCCCCGCTTCCACCTCAAAAACAATACAGAGGCGAATAGACACAACAGGTCAGATCTAACAAACGGGAAAAACACAGTTCCAGACAAAACCAAGAAACATCGGTTGAGAAGACCAATAAGAAAAAGAACAAACCGCCAAGGGGAATTTAAAGAAAGTAACATATCAAAACAGACGCGGTGGGCATCGGATAAGGAAAAACCCTTAGAAGAAGAAGTGGGGTGAATCACCGACGAAAATATCAAGAAGGAAGGATTACAGAGACACCACCCAAAAAAAAAAGAAAGGAAACCAGGGTAGAGCTCCGGGAAGAAAAGCAATAAAATAAAACCGGGAAAGAAATAAACCCAAAAAAAAAAAAATGGCACGAAGAAAAATATTGATGCCATTAGTGAACAAAAACCACTGAGATTACGATCCGCCTACAGTGACCGGGCCCAATATCAACGGGAAAAAAAACCCGAAAAGACACTCCAAAAGGAACAAAAACAAAAATAGAGAGGCCCACCAGTAAGAAAAAAAAATGTCTCACACAGACCCAGAGATAAGAAGCAGCAAAACCGAAAAAAAACAAAAAAGGGGGAAAATAAAAAAAAAAGATCAAAGACAGAAATAAGCAATCTGGTGAAAACTGTTATTCACAGACAAGAAGGAACGAAAGTCATCATCAACGAATAATCAGAAATTACCAAAATCAACCCCAAAAAAAAGAAAGAAAGGACTACGACAAAACACAGGAAAAAGAAAAAACACAAAGGTATCGAAGCGAGAGAGGAAACATGAAGAGTGAGAACAGAAGACTGGCCGCAAGCAGAAAACATGACGCTCAAAAGTGAAAAGTCAAAGAAAAGGAAAACCAGCGGTTAAAGGGAGATCAAAACACAGGAGACGAGCATGAAAACAACTACATAGATACAGGAGAAAAACCGTAAAAAAACATTAGGAAAAAACGCAAAAGAAAAATATGAAGAGGGAGTTCTTAAAAAAGCCGAAATCTCAAAGCGCTCAAAAAACCAACCAGAGGACTTATGGTTATAAAAACCAAAAAAAACAAAGAGACATATCAAAGAGCCGGTATGACGGCACGAAAAAAATAAGTTACGAGAGAAAAAGCAACAAGAACAGCTCCAAAAAAAAGATGAAAGAAAACAAAACCAACAGAACAGTGCTCGAGTGCGTAGGACGACGGTGGGGAAAACAAAATACATATAGGCACCACAGCCCGAACACTAAATCAGAACAAGAACGGCGGGGACAAACGGCAAAAAACCAAAATAAAAAAGCGAAAAGAACTGAATTGAAAGGGTCAACAACTAAAAGAAAACGGTAAGGAAAAAGGAAGAAGAAAAAAGAATGCAAAAAAAAAAGCAACAGAAAGGAAAGAAGTCCAATGAAAAAACAAGTAATTACAGATCAAACCAAATTACAAAAGAAGTAAGGAGAACAAAAAAAAAATAAGAAAAAAGCAAAAACAACCACGGGAACACGAAAAAAAAAAAAAAAAAAAAAGCGAAGTATCGAAAAAAAACAGCCAATTATTCTATAAGGAAAAAAAACAGAAAAATGAAAAAAAAGACACACTAAACGAAGCCCAAAAACCCCCAGAACTGCACGCCGAACAAGAGATCTGGCAGATCATAATCTCTCAAAACCACCGCAAAAAAAAAGGCTAGCGACGAAAAAGAGAGAGAAATTACATAGAGACAAAAGAATCTGGGAAAGCGTAAAGAAGTAGGACCCCGATGGATAAAAATTACACCAAATAACCGTTCACTTAAACGACTAGAGAAACAAAAAGAAAAGAAACAGAGCGGGATACTTACAACAATTAAGCGGCGGAAGTACATATTGAAGTGAACAAGAACACGGTGATTAGGAGAGCTGAAAACATCAAGGGGAAGTTGAAGCACGAAAACGACAGAGGGCGCTAGGGCCTTTACACAAAAACGAAGAAAATAAATGAACGACAGAGTGAGGGGAAAACGCAGAAACGTCACTAGAAACTCCACACGAACAAAGAAGAGCAAAATGATTAAGAAAAGTCTGGTCAACGGAAAAAAAGACACTGGGACTCAAAAAAGGGCAAAGACATGGAACAGAACTCCAAGGCAAAAGCAAAAATGGGCTATCGAAAAGAAAATGGTCAAGAGAGCAAAAAAGCAAGAAAAACTGGGGTGTAACCCCAGCAAGGAAAAGCGATAAAAAGAAGAATCGGCCGTACAATCTGCTTGAACCTGCGAACAACTGGGAAAAATAACCGAGCCATGAAAATATAGTATACGACGTGGTACAAAAATGTGTAAGGAAAAAAAATAATATTATGGGAGAACCAAGCAAGAGAGAATAAAATCATATAAAAGGCTAAGGAAAACCGTGAGAGAGACAAGAAGTGTCAAAAAAAAATGTTCAACCAACCAAAAAGAAGAGAGGAAAAACATTTAAAGGTGAAGCGCACTATCTGTGGACAAGAAGTACTTGGCAACTAAACGGGTAAGATTAAAAGACGGCGCGGGAAAGTAAAATGACTAGAAGCAAGGGGAAACGTTTAAGGCATTCCGAAGCGTACAGAAAGTACCAGATCTGACCACGGAAAGGACAATTCGACGGCGACAGACGGATATAACTAAGGAGGGCGGCCCGCTAATAAATGAGGGACGAACATTCTGGAAAAACAAAAACGTGAATGGCCAAATGGGCAAAGGACAAGAGGCTAAGTTGAGGGGGGAGGAAAAGCATAACAAAAGGGAAAGGAACCCCACACCCAAAAACCCAGAGGGACACGAAACGAAGGGAATGCTGGAAAAAATCGAACCGATTGGATTTGGAATTTCGAGAAATAAGAAGGAATGAGACATTCATGAAAAGAAAACGGAGGAGACTGAGTCGCAAGGAGATCATTCCACCGCTAAGGACAGGAAGGGGGGTCGGATCTTCATAACAGGCGCAGCGAAGGGACATAACACCAAGGGTGGGGAAGATGAAATAAGGGCACCCTAGGATACCTAAAATCGGGAAGGAGGGGAGAGACTAATGAATAAAACTGGAAATCAAAAAACCGTAAAGCCTGTAAAAAAAGGACGTAGGGAAAACAGGCGCATACCTAGATTGGGACAAAAGACGATGATACCAAAAACTCGACGTACGGGACGGGGAACGGGAAAAAAAAAGTAAACGTCATGCTAGAGGGGGGGGAGTGCGGTCAACAGAACGACTGACGAGTAAAGTGGAAAACCTTTAAAGAACGAGGGGACACCCACAAAAGACAACAGCTCACTAAACGAGCATGAACTTTAAACAAAGATAGAAAAAGAAAAAAAAAACGTAAAAAAAAGAATAAGAAAAAAAACGAAGACAACAACGACCCGAAAAGAACAATCAACTCAATACAGACAGAAAAATGAAAGGGGGACAAAGAAGAACCAAAAACGAAAAAAGAAAAAAAAACAGATACGGGAGCGGAAGCGAAGAGAAGGGCAAAGGAAAAAAACATCAATGTAAAACAAGGACCGGAGATAGGTTAAAAAATAAATCGAAACAAGGAAACGGCGAATAATGATAAATAAACCAGCAAAAAATAAGAAGGAAGAAGAAATAAAAAAAAAAGTTCTTATGAAGGAGGTTTATGGGAACAATTAATCAAAAAAAACGGGACCAATAACAAATACAATAAACAGGAAAGGGAAAAAAAGGATCATGGACGAAGAACCGTGAAAGAACAATCGCAAAAAAAAAAATCAAGAACCAGTCAAGAAAGGGGGGGACATACTAAAAGTAACAACGAAGAGAACAAAAACAAGAAAAAAGCAGAAAATTGTGCTACGAACACAAAGTAAAAAAGCCAAAGGGAAAAAATAAAGCAAATAGGGAACAAAAACCGAAAAGGACGAGACACAAAAGGATAAATCCAATCGTGTAGCAAGGAGGAGTGGTGGAATCTTAAAAAAGACCACGGAAAAAGAAAAAAAGACATGGAAAAAGTCTAGTCGAAAAAGCATAAAGGCCGTTTGGCAAGACCTTAAAAAAAGGTGGATAAGCAAATCAATAGAAGGAAGACACGGACCAATTAAAGAGAGATGGTGAGGACGAAAAGGAAAAAAGGGCCAAAGTAATATTGTTAGTCAAAGAAAGGAATCAAATGAAAAAAAATAAGGCATGCCGGGAATGAAAGCAATTCCCACACGAGAGACAGGGGACGACGCGTCCATGGAAAGAATCAGAAAAAGAAAAAGTTCGAGAGAAAATCAACAAAATGCCCCCATACCCACCTAAAACATGTAAAAGAACGGGGAAAAAACAAAAAAGGATAAAATAATATCGTGAAATCCGAAAAACCGACACCCATAAACAAATCAAGAAAAAAGAATGGCAAAAAAAAAAAAATGGAAAATGTAACCATCCAGAGCGAGGGAGAAAAAATTTTTATTTTAAAAAGGGGAATCCAAAAAAAACACGCGGGTCCAAGAAATCAAGAAGACGTAAAACTCGGATGAAAGGAAGGCTAAAATTTCCCAACGCGGCTGAAACAAGAGGAGAAAGGACGGAGACAAGGATAAGACACACTAGTTGCAAAAAAAAAACGAAAGGATTGCAAAAGTAAACGACGTAAAAAAAAAAAAATAACACAGGAAAAAGGCGGAGTCGAAGTTGGTTCAGGAACAAGAGAAGGAATTGAAGCTACTCTAGGATCAAAACAAACAAAAAAAGAGAGATGAAAGAGAGATAAAACTCATAAAAAAAAATTCATAGCTGTTTCCAACAAAGGCAGAAGCTAAAAAAAACTGAACAGGGGGGAAAAGGGAAAAAAAACACAACACATAAAACCAAAAAAGGGCTGGAACGGAAGTCAAAAGGGCAAGAGTTATAACGCGTAATCGCTAACTAAAAAGATGGGATGGACAAAAAAGAGCACAATCAGCTGGGAACCAACAACCAAAAAAAAAAATCAGATTCCTTCCAATGAAAAAGCAAAAGTGGAGTGGGGGCAAAAAGAAGCGCTGAAAACCAACCCTACGGAGTGGAAAGAAAGAAGAAAAAAAAAAAAGAAAACAATCACGAATGGGAAACATACTTTAGGGGAAAACTTATCCAACGACCAGAGGATAGTATGTTCAAGTGTCAAATAGAACATATCATACTCTATCAAAAAAAAAAAAATTTATGCAAAGGTGCGGGAGCGGGGGGAGAATTTGACGAAAAGCACAAAATCAATGTAGAAAAACGGACCAGCAAGAACTGACTGGATAACATGAAAAAAAAAAGGTGGGAACGAAACTTCCCGGAAACGGAAAAAAAAGAGCGAAGAAAAAAAATATACAACAAGTAAGAGAAACGAGGAGTAAAAAAGATGTAAAAAGGCAGCCAAGAGAAAACACCTCGAAAGAAAAAAGAAAAAAAAACCAGGAGAAAAAATAAGGACAAATTCCAAAAAAGTCATAAATAAAAAAAAAACAGACAATTCGTCCCTACAAGTCCCGCTGAACACTCACTAACCATCTCATAAGCGGAAAAGAAAAAACAAGTGGAAATAATAGGCGAGAAAAAGAAGGACTCCACAAAAACAAAAACAAATGAAAGGGCTGGGAGGGAAAACCAGTATGGGGGGATTAGGAGTTGAACCGGCCGAGGGCTCTAGGTGATGCTGCCCAAAAGGGGCATAAATGCGCCGGAACAACACAAAATAGTTATAACAAGGAAATCCCCCAGAACTAAGCTGGGAGGAGCAAAGCGTTAAAGAAAGGGGGAGAAGAGAACTTCACTTCAAAGAACAAAAATTCTAGGAAGGATTAAAGAAGAAAAAAAAGAGCAGAAAAAAAGAATCTAGAAAACAGAGGACTAGAGAAAAAAGAAGCACACTAAATACATCCTCGACAGAAGGTTGAAATACGCGGCGGGGATTCGCAAAAAACGAAAAAAAACAAAGGGACAATAAACCGAAATAAGGGAAGGAAGGGAAAAAATCAAAAAGTGACAAGAAAATACAGAAAAAAAAAAAATGCGCCGTCACCAGAAATGGCAGTAGAAAAAGCACAGCAGGACTGGGTCCTTGAGAGAAAAGCGCAACGCGTAACAGAGAGAAGAAGAACTAGAAAAAACTCAAAGCAAAGTACAAAAACACAGAAGAACGGAGACAAATGGAGCAAAGATAGATATCGTGCTCAAAATACTTAACAGGAGAGAAAAACAAAAAACTATAAGACCGTCCAAACAAAAAAAGAGGGAACACAGTCAACAAGGCGTAAGAAAAGAACAACGACAAACAGAAAAAGGACTATAACCAAAACAAAAAAAAAAAAAAGCAAAACGAGGGAAATGTGTAACGGTACCAAAAAGCAAGAAAAAAGGAACATAAACCGGCGAAAAAGCACAAGACATCCCCAAAAAAAAGAGAAAAATCGGAAGAAGCAGGAGCGTTTACCAGAAGAAAAACATAAGAGGGGATGAAAGAACCCGAAGAAAATAATTAACGCAGAAAAATAAAAAAAAATCAACTTGAAAAAAGGTAATGGGAACCAAAAAACAAAAAAAAAAAGAGACGTTTCATTGAGGAGAAAACGAAACAAGGATGTTGGAACCACGGCGCCAAGTTCGGAGGCGAATCCCGAAAAACCAAAGCGTAAGAACGATTTCTAAGGGGAAAAAAACATACAGAGAAGAAACAACGAAAGCAAAAAAAAAAAACAAATGCCCGATACGAGAGACCATAATTCACAAGCCTACAAGGCTAATGACTAAATATAACCCGCACAAAGTAAAGCAGTAAGAATATGCGGTAAAAAGAGAGAGCGGCAAAAACCAGCTCCATAAAACACAACCCGCCACCAACAGGAGAACCAAACATCAGTAGAAAAAAAACGTCAAAAGTAAAACACATAGGAGAGAAACAAAAAGAAATATCGTAAAAAGGCAACAAGGGGACACACGAAAAAGAAAAAGCAGTTGAATGCAAAATATAAAACAAGAACAATCTTCAGGGAAATCGAGGTGGAAAAAGGGAAAAAAAATGAAAAAAGACATCAAGAAAAAAAAACCAACAAGACACGGAAAGAAAAAAAAACCGCCAAACATCCATTCAGGAGGAAAACGCGAAAAATAAAAGAAGACACAAGGACGAACCGAAAAATAAGAAGTAGGGAAAAGGAGAGATCGACACTAAATAAACGAGAACCAAAAGGTTAGCAAAAACACACACGGGTAAATAAAAAAGAAGAAATTAAAATAAAACAAGCGCTTAATACAGAAGTAATCCTAACAAAAAAACAGGCGCAGGAAAAAAACAAAAGAGCAAAAAGAAAAGTCACAAAAAAATAAACAGAAAAAGAGTCCAAAGGAGCGCAAAACGAAACAGGAAAAGTGAAACAAAAAAAAAAAAGTAAGCTGGCAAAAGACCAAAAAGACAGGACCAAATGCGAAGACCACAAAAAAAAACCAAAGAAAGAGCGGGAGCAGGATATAAAAAACAATTAGGCCAAAAAACAACCCAAAAAAATCACTTGACACGAAAAAGGGGGGTCACAAAACGAGGGAAAAATACGGGGGGAAAGAAGACTCACAAAAAAAGCCTACAACGAAAAGGAAAACAAAAATGAAAAGCAGATTTCACAAAAACAAACAGAAAAAGAAAGAAAATTGATAAAGGCAAGGGAAAAAAAGAAAAAAAAAAACAAAAAGCAAAAAAAGCAAAAAAAGAAAGAAAAAAAGAGAAAACGTTAACAAAAGAAACAGTTAAAATAACTGAAACCCAATATACTGCGGAAAGGACAGGAGGAAAACAAAGGTAACAAGAGCCTTATCATCCCAGAAGAAATTTACAAAGAAAAGAAGAAAAAAACAAAATACAAAACAGAAAAAAAAAACAAAAGGCAACCTTGGCATCATCGGGGAAAAACATTTAAAAAAAAGAAAACAGACATCACAGTGAAGAAGACACAAACAAACACAAGAAAAAAAAAAGATTAGAGCGGGGGGGGAAAAAGAAATACATACAAGAAAAGGTCTCGAAGAAAAAAGAAAAAAAAAACGACAAAGAAACAAGACACAAAAAAAGAGTCTATGATAAACAAAAAAGTAATGACACCCAACTAACAAGAGAAAACGAAGAAATAAGGTTTGCAAGTCTGGAGGAGCCCTGGAGAGAAAAAGGGATGTCAAAAACCGAAAATGAAAACAAGTTCAATGAGACAAGAAAAAACACAAGAGACAGATGAAAGAGGAAAAACCCACTAGAAAATCAGGGAAGTTACAAAGAGGGAAAAACATAAACAAAAAAAAAAAAAAAAAAAAAAAAAAAAAAAAAAAAAAAAGACAGAAAGGGTCAGGCTAAATCCAACAGGTGATTTGAGTCTGGAACCACACCGGCTCACGGGATGGAGCAACTAAAAGAACGTTCGACAACGACCAAAGACAAAATATACAAAGTCGAAAAAAGAGACGTTGACACAACTAAGGTCAATTTCAAACCCGACAAGGTGAACTAGGCGGGCGGGATAAGAATCGTAACGGGCCAAAAAAAAGAGAAAAAACACACGACCAAACTTTACATCGCAAAAAATGAAGTGCAATGGGGGCGGGGGGGACATGGTTCGAAGAGGGAACGGGCTGGGGAGGGCGGCAAAATTCACACTTGGGTAAGTTGGAAGGACAAAACAACAATGTGTAAAGGAATCATCCGAGCGAAAAAAAAAAATGAGTAAAAACAGCGAGAAAACACGAAGGGACAACAAAGGAAAAAAAAATGTAATGGCGCTGAGAATAAAATTAACGGTCAACAAAAAAGACGACTTAAAAAGCCTCATTAACCCAGGGGAAAATACCAAAAGCATACAATCGCGGGAAAAGAAAAAAACAAAAAACAAAATTAGAGGGGGAAGAAACAGCCAAGCAATGCAGTTCAAAACAGGGGAAAGGGAGTGCTAGAAAAAAAAATATAATCTAAAGGCCAGATCTTCTCAGGAAACTCTGGGAGAAAGGGATATTCAGGCGTGGGGGGCAGTGAAAAATAATACAGAAAAACCAAAGAAAAAGCGAAAACGAGCGAATGAGAGGTAAGTCAATCTAATCTAAACAGCACGGAAGGGCTACGAGCTAAAAATGACAGAGGGGGGGCTCGCAACTTGTCAAAAAATGAACAAACCAAACGGAAAACGAAAAACAAATGCTGAAATATTACAAACGGGTCGTGATTATGGCGGAAAGAAAAAGTTCATCAGATGACAGAAGGGAAAAAAAAACACAGAAAGGGTCGGAGTAATCAAATCACCAGATGAAAAGATGAGGGGAAAAAGAGGGAAGCAACAAGACACGTTATTCAGGGAAGAAAGGTGAAAAAATTATGACAATGGAAAAAAAGACGGGGGGGGGGGGGGGTAAGTGGAAAGGTGTAAAAATGCGAAGGGGTAAGTGGGAAGATATTGCTAATATAATTTGTTAAATGTGTGCTGTACGATTATGGAGGAGGAAGGGGTTCTGGAGAAAGTCTCAGAAAAGGAGAGGAAATCGATAATCAGTCACGCCGGTGTCGACAAACGAAAGCATGAAACCAAGGAGGGGGGGAATCAAGATAACATAGGCCACCGGGGGCGGCAGAAGGAGGGCCTACCGACAGGCCACGGTGAAAGAGGATGAGAAATGACTCAAAAGATCTGCAGAAAAAAGTCAGACCAGATTCAAGAAAAGGGGACGGAATGCAGGGCTGGTGAAAAACATAAAAAGAGGGGGTACAAAGAAAGGGAAAGGAAGAAACTTAGGGGAAAGAAGAAAAGAAAGCGTCAAATAGGGGTAACAGGAACAAGACGAATCCTAACGGAGATAGAAATTAAAACGTGGACAAAAAAAAGGGAAAAAAGAAATAAAACCAACTAAAACAGAACAGGAATCCAAAAGGGAGAGAGAAAGACACCAGACAGCAGCAGACACAGCTAAAAGTAAAAACACACGAATCAAAAAGGTCGACAACGTGACGAGAGCCGATCATCCAAGAAGGAAGAGAGCGGCGCGGCGTCAATCAAAGAGAAGAGGGAAGAAGGGGGGGATGAAAAATCAGACAGGAAAAAAAACCAGGGGAAAAAACCCTACGACAAGATAATAGTTAAATAGGCTTAAAAGGGGGGGAGTGGGGAACAAAGTCTAACACAAAGCCGATAAACACTAAGAAAAAAAAGAAAAGAAATCAAGAAATAAAAGTCAAAAACAACGAAAAAAAACTCAAAGGAAAACAAATGACTACAACCAAAGTAACCAGGGAGGGAGAGGTTAAAAAACTGAGGTACAATGAAAAGCAACTAAAAAAGAAGACAACAGATTGGCAGTAGGGGACAAAAAAACCATATATCCGGACTCCATGCACGATAAAATACACGAACAGATAACTAACAGAACCAAAAGCACGGGTAAGGAAGGAAGGGAGAAGAATAGAAGCGTCCAACCACAACCACAGCGAATGCTAGCGATAGAGTAGGGTACTAAAGGGAATCCCCCGAAGTAAAATAAATTCTTTTGGGCATTAAGTGAAGGGGATGGGGATAAGAAAAGGTAAGAAGAGAGCAAGTGACCCGGATAAAAAAAAAATAAAAAAGAACAAAGAGAAAACTAATTGTTGTAGTCAATAACAGAACCAAGGATCAGCAGGACAGCAGCATAGCTAGAGTATGAAAGACGGGCAAGAAACAGAAAAGACGAAAAAAAATGCAAGCATTTCGAGGGAACAAAGAACGAACCAGGAATACGAAAAAACCATCAATCACCACCTCTAAAATAAAAAGCGGGTCAAAGAAAGATAGAGCAGAAGAAAGAGCCAGAACCCGACCCACAAAAGGGAAAATTTGGAAAAACCAAGAAAGGATAAAAGTGAAATAAATCAAAAAAGGGTCAGAAAACAAAGTTGAAAGGAAATACAGACCAAGAAAAAAGTCCCACTATCACGATCGTCAACAAAAGTATAAAAGCAAAACAAAGGGAACAGCGGGCTGGAAGCCATGCAGGGAAAAAAAAAAAAAAAAAAAAAAAAAAAGAAAAAAAAAAGAAACCTGACAGACAGGAGGAAAGAAGACAATAGCGTTACGCAAGCGAAAAAGGATAGCGAGTGGTTGATCGTGACACGAAAAACAAAAAAAATGCTGACGAGGAGAAAAAGGGAATACTAATCAAGATCAAGTCCAGAGAACTATAAGAAAAAAAAACAACAATGAGATGATGAAGGGCAGAAGAAAAAAGAGAGGCATTCTTCCTAGTATCATGGGCAAAAAGCGACACAGAAAAAGGAAGACCAGAGAAAAAAAAAAAAAAAAAAAAAAAGAAAAAGGCGAAGCACGTCTACGAAAGAAAAAAAAACGGGGGAATAGTGAACGACATATAGCAAAAACCAAAAAGAAAAAAAAAAAAAGAACAACCAAAAAAAAAAACCCAACACCAACATAACAAAAAAAAAAAAAAGAGAAAAAGAGGAAAAAAAAGAGAAGAAAAAAAAAAAAAAAAAAGAAATAAACAAGAAACAAAAAAAAGAAAAAAAAAAAAAACAATAAGAAAAAAAAAAAAAGAAAAAAAAATAAAAAAACCAACAGCAAAAATATACGGAAAAGGACAAAAAAAAAGACAACTAAAAAAAAAAATAAAACAGACCAAAAACTCCCACCGAAACACCCAAAAACACAGTGAAAAAAAAAACTCCGAAATAGTAATCAAAAGGATAGACACAAAAAAATCATCAGGAACTATCGGCAGGTGGGGAACGAGTATACATTGATAGAGAAAGCCTACTCAAATCCATCGAAAAAAAAATAAACAAACAAACAAGAAAAAGAAACATCGAATGAAAGACACAGTAGAAGGACCAACAGACAAACTTGCTGGTGATGTATCGGGAAGATCGGCGCACACAAATAAAACAAGAGAAAGCCAATGAACAGAAAACTGAAAAAAGAGAAGGGGGGGGATGGAGTTTTAAAGTGGACAGAAAAAAAAGGGAAAATGAAAAAAAAAAAAAACAATGCTTGCGAAAAAATCAGGAGGAAGGGGGGAACAACCGTAAAACAGGAACGGACTAAAAGGAAAAAGGGGAACGGAGAAACAGGACGAAGCTGAGACAAGGTCAACAAAACGCACGAAATCAAAAAAAGATACTAATCAAACAAGAAGAGATAAAAACGGAAAGAAAGAAACTACAGAAGAAGAGAAACCCAAAAAAATTCAAAAGAGAAAAAAAAAGAAAGGACAAAAAAAAAAAACGCAGACGGGGAAAAGAGAAACATCTACACAGATCTAGAAAAGCATCAAAAGACGATGGGAGCGGGAAGAAAAAAAAACCGCATACCAACAGGGAAACCAGAGTCAAGGAGGAATGGGCTCAAAAAATAGAAAGAGGGAGCCTTCAAAACAGAAAGGGTTGAGAAACAAGAAGCCCAAGCGGAAAGAACAAGGGTGGGAGAGAGATAGTGAACAGATAGGAAGAAAAACATGCCCGGTCAAAAAACGTACCTGTTAGAAGAAGAATACGGCGAAAACAGAAAACGGAGAAAGGAAAAACAAAGAAAAGGAAAAGAAAGCGAAAGGGTTGTGCAAATACCAAAAAAACAAAAAAACAGAGCAAAAGTAGCATCAGTGCGACGAAAACAGAGAAAAATACCGAAGGAAAAGAATGGAAAGAAGACACCAAGATACTATTAACCAAATTAGATGAAAACTTGCAGAAAAAAAAAACGAAAGGCTTAAGAACCGGGAATACACAGAAAAATAAAAAGAAACAGGAATACACGACCGAAAGAAAGGCAACAGTGGAGACAATAAACGGCGACGGGGGGAGAAAATGCATATGTAACGGACAGAGGGAACTAAGAAAAAAAAAGTAAACACCGGAGGAAGGCGGAGAATTAGACAAGGAACAAGAGAATCAACAAGAAAACGAGAAAAAACAGGGAACAAAGACCTACGGGGAAAGATACGAACAAACAAATCGACACCAAACTTGGAAAGGAGGAGAGGCTGGAAAGAAACAAGTCTCCTAAACTCCTGATACGGAGAACAAAGGAAAGTGAGTCAACGACAAAAGAATAAGAATAAAGAAGAACAAGTTAGAAAAAAAGGAAAAAGAGGAACAAAAAACTTAAAAGAAAAAGTATTGAGCATCCAGCAAAAGCGGATGCGGATAAGAAAAAAAAAACTAGGAAAGGATTGAATTCCACAGGAAACAAAATTGGGTTAGAGGACAATAACAAAAAACGGAAGGGACAGTCTGATTCGAATATAACAGAAAAACCCGCGAGGCAGGAGAAAAGGAAAACAACAAATAACAGATGGTAATCAAAACTTATCACAAAAGAATTAAAAAGGAGAGCAAGAAGGCGAACATGACCATCCCGGCTATGGAAGGAGTACAGCCAAAAAAAAAGAGGAAAGCCAAGATACGAATAAGCCCGAGAAATCCCAAAAACACATACACCGAAACAACGAAAAAAAAACAGCCAAAGAAATCAAAAAAAAGAAACGGAGAACACCAAATGTAAGCAGCAAGAATCTATAGACACCCAATAAGGTTATTCACGGAATCAGAAGAAGAAAAAAAATCATATCAGAAATCTTTGAGGGTACTGGGGAAACAAAAGAAAAGCTCAACAAAATAACAAGCACAAAGAATAAAAACCTCTAAGAAAATAAGATCATAGAAACGTAAGAAAAGATGAAGAAGAAAACAAAAAAGCTTAAAAACATCAATATCTACCAAAAGCGGGACAAAAAGAACACTGACGGCTAAAACCAGGGTGATAGGAGTAGGATATTTTGGTGGGAAATACATCGCTTAACTTACTAAAATGCGCAACATAAACAAAGAATCAAAACTAAAGCAGTAGAGGGAACAACCAACCCTGGGAGAAGCGGAAACGACATAAATGGGACGCCGGGCTATTCCAAGGGAAGACGAGAAAAAAACCAAAAAAAACTCCATGCAAGGAACAAACGTGCAAAAAAAACCACAGAAAAGTAAAACCCACAAGACAAATAAGCACAACATGAATACAGAAACATGGCGACAGGGAAAAAGAAACGAAGGATTCTAAAAGGGTGAAAATATAAAAGAAAGAAAAAAAAAAAAAACGTGGAAAGTAACGGAAAGCTATCCAAAACCAGAGAAAACGACGCGGAAAAGGGAGAGAGCGCCAAAGGAAAGAAGAAAAAAAAAGACACAACAAACGAACGAAGCCAAGCATGAAAAAGACAGAGTTGCCTGAAAGGGGGAACGAACATGACCAAAAAAA
>Ga0179593_1432805_pt1 | contig 26028 bp, 20 predicted proteins | sample CZODoug2_1_08_16_FD_185931 | JGI IMG/M metagenome (GOLD analysis project Ga0179593, IMG submission 185931) | Vadose zone soil fungal communities from Angelo Coast Range Reserve, California, USA - CZODoug2_1_08_16fungal (PacBio error correction) | ecosystem: Environmental > Terrestrial > Soil >...
TGGTAATTCTAAAACGTTCTGACATGGTTAAATAGGACAAGCGGGGCGGCTCAACTAGGCTTGACGCTGCCGAACGGGACCCCGAAAAGAGGGGGCTACAAAGGGGCTTACTCCGAAGCTTAGCCTGCGCCCGAATGTGGAAGTTTCGGAGTAAAAAAAAAAAAAAATTTGGGGGGAGCAGCGGCAGGATCCCTGGGCTACCTAAGGAGCGTGGTTAGATTGACGGATGGGGGGGGAGAAATGGCCAAAAAATGCACTTAGTGGAAACAAATTTTCGAGCGTCACAGAAAGAAAGGGAAATCCAACCAAAAAGAAATGCGTTGGGTGGGGGCAGGAAATGGTCTTGGTAAAGAAAGTGGTCGCTCGTCGTGGATTCAAGGCAAACGGGTCGCTACGTCCGCTAACGCGAACTACGAACTCCCCAAGTAGAAAGGTACCAAAAGTAAAACCATGGATGTACCGCGGACGGGAGGTGGTAAAACAAGGTCGAGTAGACTCCAAAGAAGAAAAGGGGAGAAGGAAAGGTCTGGGAACCATAGCGGTTGGATGGACTCGGTACATGGAGAAATCCACACTGAACTTAGAACCACGTGACTTAGTCGTGTCGAGACGGGGTTTGTGTATTACAGCATGTCAAAATGACAAAGAGTTAACTGGAGGGAAAACGGAAACAGGTCCAGAAATCATCAATCGTGGAAAAACCAAACCGATGGGAGGTGAAGAAAGAAAAAATGGGCGTAAAAAAATTACAAGTAGTGGGGGAGGGCCCAAAGACAGGATAACGAAATTCCTAAGCGTCAAAAGGGAGGCACCCCCTGGGAGAACCGCTAAAGATCCACAAGGGGGGTCTTCAAAAAACATAAAATAGTCGTTGGCGGGGTGGTTCCTAAGAGGAGGTAGGACAAAGAATAGGGAAATCGATGAATTGTGAAGGGACTAAGAAACGTGTGGGCGCGAATACACGCGAGCATCAGGGGGAAGACCCCGTGGATCGAAATAATTCTAACAAACAGAAAGAAGGTGGGCCACTGGTGAATCCCAAACGGGAAGAAGATCGGTATATTTGTGGACATGGGTAAAAAGAGAATACACTCAAAGTGGTCATCGGAGGTGAACCTGGAGTGTGATTAAGAAGGCTCTGTGGTCCGAGGAATGAAAAAAAAAAAGTTTGGGGGCTCTTGGGGATGCGCGGCAATCTAAACAAACGAAAAAAAACCCACGTGTGAGTCAATCCCAAAAACCACAAAGGACGGATTGGTGAGTACCCAGAGAGCTTGGGGGGGGAACAAGAAAGAAAGGGGGGAAACGTTGGTATCCTTCACAAGAAAAAGGAACGGAGTTAACAAATAGCATACGCATGGCGCCGGGAAAGGGGATATGCCAGCTGGAAGAGACACGAGGCAAGATGAAGTAGGAGGACTGCTTTTATAAGAAAAAAATCCAGTTGTCGCCACACACGTAAGAAGGAAAGTTAAATAGGACAAGCGTCGACACGAAAACGATGTGCGTGCCAAAATAAAAAAAACCAAATTGAAAGTAGCACCGGAAACAAGCAGGTTCTTTAAGAGGAGGTCTGAGTTCTATCCAGAACAAGAGAGACTGTGTAACGGGCCAGAAAGAGGGAAAGAAGAGACAAATTGCAATCAGTATCGGGGGGGTTGGTTCCGAACGGGGGACTAAAGTCGAGGCGGGAGGGAAGCAGGCTGGTAAAGAAAGGGGAGCAAACTTTGGGGTATCAACGGGAACGACACGTCGAGAGGGCGGGAAAAAGTGACAGTAAAACTCGGACGGTGAATCTTTGGGGGGTCAAAAAAAACGGTTTCACAGTATCGTCAAAAATTTCCACTGCAGCCAAAAATGAGTTCTTAGTCAGCCCGGTTGTTCTCGGGGGTCCAAGGAGGAGGGAGAGGGAAAACGTATCCCCCGGGAAGGGGGGGTAAGAAAAGTGTGTGTTGATGTTAGGGGGTGCAAAAAAAGGAGGCCAAGTCAGGAAGGAAAAACGTGGAGGCGAAGGGAAAATTGTCGAAAAAGTATTCACTGGGGGGGTACGGTAGTAAGGACACAAAGCTACTTCATAAAAGGTGGAAGGATTTTCAGGGGGCCATGTACAACCAAAGGTGAAAAGGAGTGTTAGAAAAAGATATAAACAAAGGCCAAAGATTGGGGTAACGCCTTTGAAGGCAGGGGGGAAGGGGGGGGAAAAGGGGGTGGAATGATCAGGGGGCCTTATGAAAAGTAAAGAGGGGGCTGACGACTAGAAGGCGGTCCGCGCCGGCAGGAAGGGGACGCTGATGGAAAGGGGGCCCCGTACTTCAAAACACAGGAAAAGGAAAAAGATGCGAAAAGATCCGAGGTAGGAGGAGCCGATCTGTTGTGCTGAAGAGAGTGGGGGGGGGAGAAAGAAGGGAGCTTGCATCGGAAAACCGTCAAAAACCCTGTTTTGGATTCACGATTAGATGAGCCTTTTCAGGAGCAGTGTCTTTGTGGGTGGGCGGGGGGAAAAAAAAACCGGGGGAGTGGGCTGACAGAACTCGTCTGTATAAGCGGACCAAACAGCGAGGAGGAGATTAATCGGCATCTTGAGACTTAGGGACAGGGGGATCGTCAAGAAGAAGGGGAAATGGGGTCCATCAGAAAAAAAGGTGAACGCGCTGGTCCTGCACGAAGGGAGCCGTCTTTGGGTGGCTGTCGGAAAGATTTGACGAACAACATCCGCTACACGTGCTGGCGGAAAATCGAATTGGGGGGGAGGGGTCACGATGCAACGGGCAGAGTACGTGTGAAAACGTGAGAAAAAAACAAGGGAGGAGGTTGAAGGGGATAAAACAAGGGAGGGCGGCCAGACCATTTGGGTCAACTTGCTCACCCGAAGGGGAGGGAGGGGATCTAAGTAGGAACGGGGAGAAACGCAAACTCAGATTGGAAGCAGACGGAGAGAAAAGGATGATCAGGGTGGTCTTCAGAGGGGAAGAGGGGGGTTCATGGCGAAAGAGCTGAAAAAAAGGTTGAAAAGGGAAGAAATGGAGTTCCAGGGAAAAAAATGTAGATGAACGCGGAATCGTGGGGCTCGCGGGGAGACGGAGAGGAAATCTAGAGAGGGCGTGGGGATCAGAGATTATGAAGGATCCATAAAAGTCCAGGCAACCTTTGACAGGCGGCAAGTGACGAAAAGGGCAAAAAGAAGTAAGAGAGACGTCTCACTGTCCCGGAGGAGAAGTTTGTCAAAAGAGTAAGAAAAAACACCACACAGAATTGGGAGGGACAGCATAACTCAATAAATAAAGAAGGGAACGACAGGGGACGGGTTCGAAGGTGAGGGTGTGTGCGAGGGGTCGGGTGCGGGGCGGACGAACTGCGGTCGGTCAAAAAAGCCACCAGGGAAAAAAAAAAAGGGGGGACGGGAATCACACACCCAAGGGACAAGAAAGGGGACTGTGGGGTGGGCGTGTGCAAGGAGGGTGGCAAAATGAAAATACAAACAAAAAGGGAAGGGGGGAGTGGGGGAACGGGATGGAGATCCGAGAGAAAAAAAATCAAAACAACAAAAAAGAGACCAAAAATGAAACGGATAACACAATATACGGAGAGGGGTTGAAAAAAAAATACACCGCGGGGGGGGAGAAACTAAAAGGGGTGGAGAAACAGGGTAATTAAAGCGGGCGAGGAAGGCCCATCGAAAATTGCGCATGCATGGGCCAACGGCTCGGAAAAATCGGCTGCTTTCGGAGTCGATAACCCTCGCTAGGAGCACCGAAGAGTGCAAAAGACGAAATGGTGTTTATCAATCTTACACAATGTAGGCCCGCAAAAAGTGCGGGGGGTGGGGGGGGGTGGGGGGGGGGGGGGGGGTGGGGGGGGGGGGATAAAAACGAATACCAGGATGAGAGGGGGGGAAATGCAAGAGAGAAGAGAGGAGAAAAGAGAGAGAAAGAGAATAAGATAGAAAAAGCGAAACCCTCTGGGGCCCTTGTGCCCCGGGGGGTGTGGAAGATGGGGCGAGGAAGCAGGATGGGTGACATGTGAGGGTGGGCTTGGAAGGGGGGGAAAAAAGAAGGGAAGAGGGGGGACAGCGTTTGGAATAGAGTCGAGACGCCGCTGTAAGGCGCTACAGCGGGGGTTATGGCTGGGGGTTCGTGTAGGGGGGGGCCGGGGGGGCCGAGAGGGAGGGTGTTTAACTTGGGGGCCTATAGGGGAGAGGGATAAGCACGTCACCGCCTTATGCCCGCCTTGGGCGAGCTCCTGTGGGGCTAGGGCGTCTCTCCTGGGTCAGTCGAGGTCGGGGGGGCGGGCTTGGGATGTGGGGCAGGGGGGTTTTGAGGCGCATCCAAGGGTGACTCGCTCGCAGGCAAGTTCACGGACAATGCTACATCAAAGGTCAAAAAATCGTCATCTATCGTTGATTCAGTAACAGCGCGGAAAATTAGAGGCGAAATTATAAGACTACCTCGCGGTGCTTCATGCGCAGACCCAACCCTGGAACTAGACTTCAAAGTCTGCCGATGAAAACCTAACCTCAACTAGCTGGCTGCAAGGAGAACGAATAAATGAAAGTATGTGCAACCCGAACCGGTTTTTGAATAGAGAAACAAAACAAAACACCGGCTCTTGAATGCTGCATTTTCCTAATCGGCAGTCCCCACCAGTCAGTTCACATGAGTTCGCTCATGAAATTCCTCCGTATTTATTTTCGGACCGGAAAACTTCCCGGCCATGGCGGTCGAATCGTCCACATCGTGATTCTTTTGAATCGAAATTTTTTCTATAACGTTTCGGTTGGCCTTTGGAAATATCGATTTCGAAGGCTGCCATGGGAAAACCGTTTCTCTCAAAAATAAGGGAGAGAGATTCGGGAAGACATCTCAAATCTGGTCTATTACACCTAATTAAGATCTACCCAACCTCGACAAAAATCAACGTTTCATTCAAGGATGAAAATCCTTTTCAAGACACCCCCTCCATTGGGTCTTCTTAGGTACTATCAGGATAAACCTTATCTACTCCCATGTTTGAAGTTTTGACCCCTAAATGCCCCCCCCAGTTGATCCTGATCGGTTTGGGGGCCTACTCCCATTGGCCACAGGTGGACTGAAGGTAACTCCGGGGAAGGTCTAAAAATGGTGAAGCCCGGGAAGTCCCTCAAGAAGTTCCATGGTAAAAGTTTTTATAGTATGCATCACCCAACGCTGTACGGGCGAGCGATTCGTATTTCGTCAGCAGGACGGGGTCTTGAAAGCGACCGCCCGGCAGGGGGGGCGACGAAAGAAGGGCCTGTGGAGGCCCTTGGGATATTGCAAGATCAGAACACAACCACCACCGGCAAGAGGCGGGGAGGGGGGTACGCGTGGCAGGGAAAATGAAAAAGAAAGCGGCATGAGGCCCGCGCGTCGCATGATTCAAATTTTCTAAGAAAAAGTCGTTTGAGAAACAAGACGGGGGAAAGGGAAAGGCACTCCTCAGCAGGGGGTGTTACGGCAAAAGTGTCTAGAACATCAAGAACGACTGGAATCAAACACTCTGCAGCTGGGGACGTCCTTCTTGAAACTCTCTGGACAAGGCAAAAAGGGCTGAAGTAGGTGCTGGAAAACTCATAACGACCTGGGGAATGCCTAAAAAGAAAGCCATCGGCGTTAAAACAATGGGCGCGGTGGAAGGGGTTCTGCGGGACTTGCTTTAGAGTCAGGGGAATCCGCCTATAGGGGGCCGGCGGCCGAGATTTGAAGGACTGTCCCGAAAATACCTGTTAGCGGTGTGTGCTCGCAATTGGAAGGACCGCCTCTATAACTAAAAACGCGAACTGACGCTTGGCCCTGGTTTCGAACCTCAAAGGTGTTGGCGGCGGGCCCGGCAACGGCGCCCTGGAGCAATCGCGTGCGCGGGGAAGGAGGGAAGGGGAAGTTAAAAAGAAACACTCGGACAACGTGAGAGGGAAAAGCTCGAGTCCGACAAGCGTTGCGGTGGGGATTGGGAACCCATTGGGGGTGTCTTACGGTTACTGTAGGGCTCCATGGGACACGTTCTTTTCAATGTCCACACTGGGGGTTTATTGATCGCTAAAGCTAACACTCTGTACCAAATCAAAAAACCCAATCATGTGTGCCAAATCAGAAGTGAAAATAGTTTAGGCCGTATGCTGGTCCCCAATTAGACTTCTTCTCCTGGCACACGTGGGCTCCTTCCCCCTTTTCTTGAAGAAACCCCAAGCACCTCTCTGTTTCTTATTTAGGGTGGCTTTCCGATGCCATTGCCTATAAATTACAGGGGGGATGACCACACCTTGTTCGCGTTACGTTTTCGCGTAACGCTCCAACGTTGGTGGTGCCTAATTCTCCTCCCTTTCAAACAGCATCTGCCCGCATTGTTTCGGAACGTCTGGGGGGCCGAACGGGCATCGAAAGAAAAAAACGGCCAAGGACGACACTAAGTAGGTTTCGGGCTTGACTGATGGCGGAAAAGTCGGGACGCTTTTAGGAACCGAAAGTCCAGAGGCGGTGGACGGCGCCAATGGGGGAAAAGAAATTCCCACCCCATCAAAGAAAGCCCCATTGCAACAAAGACGAACCGAAATCTACCCAATGGTGATGCCAGAGTCAAAGCCAAAAAATCCAGGTCCGGACCTCTTGGGTTGGGTCAGACGAGTGTACGGGGGACACAAAACCGTCCGAAAAAAAAAACACAGGACCTCGGGAAAATGTGGAAAATTGGATAGAAGACAAAAACTTGGGGGGGGGGGCATACCACCAGCGAGTAAATACCGGGGGGGGTCCTCCACTCGTTGCCGGCAGCTATGCTCGGGCGCAATCAGAAAACCATCACGGTGGCCAGAAGGCCGGCGGTACCACGAAACTGAAAGGAAGAACGAGGGATAATTTGAAAAACTTAAGCGAATACAAGGCATGTTGGGGGACGTGGGGAAAACTGCGAGGGATGAGCCGCGGGGGGAAGCGAGCCGGAAGACCCAAGTGTTTGACGGGAATCACGCTCTTCGAGCAGGGAAACAAAAAAAACCTTAGGAAAGCCCCCAAAAAAAAAAAAGAACGATTGTGACAAGGGTGTGCCGCAAAAACGGGGTAAGTGCGGAATCATTTGTCCGCTCTCTGAACGAGTGACAAAGAAAAGGGAGAGTACAGGAGAGGACGATGCAGGAAACACGAGGGAGACACAATCCAATAATGCAGTCGACTTGGGGGGGAGGAAATAGGTCCATTGAGAGACACACCCACATTGTTGGAAAGTACTTCCATCTGAAAGGTCCGAGGTAAACCTCAAACAGATGAATACCACAGGACAGAAAAAGGACACAGAAAACCGGGTCCATAAAAGCGTAAATTTAAGGAAGGCTATGTGCGGATTGGCGCAAACGCACGAGATACCACAGGGGGTGGTTGCGGTGACTAAGAGAAGACTAAAAAAGAAGGACGAAAATGGGGATTTATAAGAGTGAGAGGGTGTAAGGGGACGAGACCGGCACGGAGGGGGGGCACCAGTCTCGTAATGGGTAGGCAAACGGTTAAAAAATTGATCAGGCCGGGGACGCGAAGGCAAAAACGGTGGGCTCCAACTGGGAAAAAACGTATCAGACCGGAAGAGGCATAGGGAGCTGGGCCGTGTTCTGAAATTTCACATTAAAAACCATAACTTTAAATGTTAGTGTCTCAACGATTGTCGTGAAGGGCTGTCTCCAATCCCCGTCGAGTTAACTGGAAGAAAAACCTTACAGGTGGGGAGGAGGGGGATCGATCGCCTTTGTCAGGAGAGGAGTGTTGGTGGGGGGGGGGGGGACCATGGGAATGAGCGGTCAAGGGCGACCCTGGAAAATTCAGGGGAAAAAATTGTTGTGGGGAGGGAAAACACCACAAGCGCCGGGGGTCATCAATGACTGGGTGTGGGGATTTTGGGTCAGGACAAAAAAGGGGGGGAAAGGGGCATTGGACCACTGAAGGGACAAAGCGAAAGTGGGAGTGGGGGACGCTCTTGGAAGGAAGGTAATGGGTATGGTTGCGCCGGGGGTGGTAGAATCTAATTATTGGGTCAAGGGAATCTGCCGGCGTGACGCCGTAGGCTTCTCCGATGGCGATGTCAAGTGTTCCGCTGAAGGAGTTTCGCGGACAACACACCGGACGCCGATAGCAAAGTGCTGGGAACTATCTTGTCCTCATCTTTTTTAGTAGATAGCTGTCGAAAATCCGTCTCTGACTTTCAGCGTCAAATCCGAAAAAAACTTGAGTTCCCATATGAAGGGGTAGTCGTGAAGAACGCACTTTCCAGATCAGTGGAGGGTGTGGCGGGCGAAGCAACCGTGGGAGTGGGACGTCCAGCGCAAAGCGATTGGGGGGGCTTGGCAACGAACCCTCTCATCTCTGGTGAAAAAGGTTATCTTGCCGAATGTGCACCCGGGAGCGGTCGCAAGAAGGAATTGGGTTCGAAGATATAGGGGCTATCCAAGGGGGGGGAAGCTTTGTTCTAACCGGAATTCCGCGGGAAAGGGGGTCGGCCGGTCCTGTGAGAGGGGGGGGAAAACGACGAGAGCCGTTTCCAAGGCGTTAGGGAAAAACGACGACGTGGAAGGGGGTGGCGTAAGTATCACCTTAGCGACGGGGAAGTTTGGAAAGATTTAAAGCGCCAGGGGATTGGTGGGGTGGGAAGATACCTACGGGATTCCCCATAAATGTGGGTCAGCCTGGGCCTAAAAATTATGATGCTGGTCGAGGCGACAGGTGATACTGCCTATGGTTATTCAAAGCCTAGAAAGAGTTGGTGGGGGGTAACTTTCCGGAAAAAGAGGGGGGCAACATTGAAAAAGTAGGTCCCTTGGAAAATTAGTTCGACCCTGGTATACCTGAGGGGTACAAGAGGCGGGTATTCTTTCCACGGGGAGCCAGAGGAGCAAGCTCGGAGGGTAATGGTAATGCGTCCATCTAACGCCGAGAAATCCGCAAAAAATACTGCCGATTTAAAGGGTACAGCCAGGCAAAAATTAAGGCCACTGCACAGCGAGAAGGGAAGCACGACATTCGCAAAAAGCAAACGTCCGTTCAGACCCAGCCATGCTCCGGTCACGTCTCTACGATCATGGTGATCTCTCGCAACCACCAGGCGGGCTGCCCACTCGAGAGAATCATGCCAAATTCTAGGCTCCGGGCCGACGCAGGGCAATGGATAGCGGGGGAACTTCTTCGGCGAGACGGCGGGCAGTCAACAAGGGCTCGACAGTCCAAGGGCCTTCAAGGCAAAGGTGAGTTTGGGGGAAACAAAATTAAAAAGTCAATCAGTAGGAGCAAGGAATACCGAGCGAATGGGGGGACTAGCGAGGGCAGACAAATACGGTCGCGGGCTGTGGGGGAAAAAAGCCCTCGGAAGCGGCTGGCGGAAAAGAAAGGAGGGTCCTAGAAGAGGGGACAGGGCACGAAGGGGTCGTTCATGGACAAAAAGGGAGAAGACAACCGGAGATACTTCGGGTGAAATGGACGTCCATGAGGGCGGGGTATCAGGGAAAGACTACGAACATCCGAAAAAAGGTCGGAGCAAGCGGACCAAAGCGGGGCAAACGCAAAAGTCGGGGGTTATAGGGGTAAAAATTAAAAACCTATCACTGGGCTCCAAAAGGGCGGGCAACCTCCCCAGTTTTCTCGGGAAAGAAACTTTCCAAATCTCGGGCCAAAAAAAGAAGGGAAAAGGGGCAGTCGACGGGATCTCTCCGAAGATGGCACCATAAGCGCAGAGCTCAGGCCTGTCAGTAACGCGTCACAAAATTATCGCTAATCGGAATCAGACCCCAGGTCCTTGGCCGACGAAAAAAGCCCACCGGGGACAAAAGAAGGAAGAAAAAGGAGAGATTGGAATCATCCAAAAAAAGCGTTCGGTCAGGACCAGTGAGACAAACAGGGCTATGCAGGACGACCCGGTGGTTGAAAAACGCCCACAAAAAACACTGCGGGAAAGGGCGGGGCTGAAAAATAGGGAAAGGTCAAAAAAGAGGCTGGGGCCGAGCCACTGGACAGCTGGTGGGTTCAAACTCTCTGGACGTCAAAATTCGAGAATCCTCAAATCGGATCTTGGGCCAGCGCCGGGTTTCTAAAGTCACGTTCTGGGGCGTGGTGAAGACGAAATCGTTAATACGCAGGGGATGCTGAAAAAAAAATGGGGGGAAGGAAATCGTACAGACAATTTCTAATTAACCTATGGAGATCTCCAACCGGACATCAAGGAAATGAACTCTCACCCAACAACACGTGAGAGGCGTCATAATATATGAAAGAAAGTTGAGTAAAAAGTTGGAATTGAACCCGAACAATCAAAGCCAGGGATTACGTGAGGGGGGCCTGGGGGTTTGACAATTTGTGCCGGAAAAGGATAAAAAAGTGACGCAATTGCAGAGCCCAGAAAACCCGCGAGGAATTGAAAATTGGAGTCGGCGACAAATAAAAATCTGGGTAACGGCGCGCTCCTTGAAGTCGAGCGGGTTAGAGATACCGCACAGGGGGCCGAAACTGGATGGGGGTATAATATTTGGGAAAAAAAAACCACCCCCGAAAACCACGTAAGGACAAAGGAACGGATGGTAAACGCAGTTTGGCACCCGGGGATAGAAACACCATCAAAGGCAATTTACGCCATTGGGACGAAAGGGACGGGGTAAGACGAGACGGGAACTCCACAGACGGATGTCAGGGTCAACCTTCTGCATGGAACGATTTACTCTCACAGAAAGGAAAACGTCGTCTCTTAAGACTGCTCGGGGGTCACCGGAAACGCTATCTCGGTGTCTTCTAAAAACTCCCCTGGGACGTACAATTAAGCCAAAGCTTTTGCACGGGTCGCGCTTCCTGTATTCTTCCTGTGAATCTCAAGTTGGTAGAGCCTCGTTTGGGAAAGAAAATGAAAGATGCACTGGACTCGGCCTACATGAAAACCCCTGGTAGCGGTTTGGAGACTCAGTTCCTTCGGCCCGCATCTCCTAAACAAAAAACAAAAAACCAACACTCAGGAACTCGTGGAATAAGTTTTTCGCCCTCGTTGGCGCTGCCAGGGAGCCTCAAAGGGGACGGGTGCGAAAAAACGTGTAAAGCTTTATTAGGTCCGTTAAGGGGGGGGGGGGGGTCCAGAAAACTCAGTGGCGGAGATCAAAAATCGCGGGATCCAAAGAGGTGAGTTGGAGTAACCTTGGTTGTACGGGGGTTTGGCATTGGGCTCTCGCGCGGATTCAAAAAACGGTTTACGGGAACGGCGGAAAAAGCTCAGGGAACCAACGATCCGGGGGGCCACGGAAGAGAAAGGACCATGTTTCGAGATATTCGGTCATTAGCCAGCGGATCGGGGAGAAGAAAGGTGGGGGGGGGGGAAACGAAAGTTGCGAAAGGGGGTCTTTTCGGGCCCCGTGGAAAATGGCGATCCAAGCACGGTGCCAAACGTGCAGGTGTGACGCACAAAACGGGTTTGATAAGGGACGCACAATAAAAAGCAGCGCCGGTGTGTCAAAGGCAACGTCTGGCCAGGGGAGAAGTAAAAAAACGCCAAGCGACCTAGGAGGGGGGTGGCTTGACTATGGGAGAAAAGTGCGGAAGAGGGGTAGGCGCCCGGGAGGGGCTCGCCAAAAAAATAGGGAAGAGAAGGCAAAAACCCGGGCGTCCAAAGGCACTTCCAAAGACAACCACACTAAAATTGTGCTGGTGCGATAGAAAATCAATAGGTCGCACTGGGCTCCGTCACCACGGTGATCGGGAAGAAGGCGCGAAAAAGGAAACGTGCACATCTTGGGAAAGGGATGCGAATAGAAAAGGAACGGGGGTCGCGAAACTGGGGCGAAGGATGGAAGTCCGTGCTAAGTCTAGAGGAGGGCTCCCATAAGAACAGCCTCTTGTCCAAAATGGCGCGGAGGCCCCGGGAAGGGAAAAAGGGCATAAGGTTTACCGATCGTATGAAAAGAAAGACTGTCGTTCGGGAAGTTGTCCACGGGGGAGGGTTTGACTCGTGGGGGGGCCTCTGGGTATCACAGGAATAAACATTGTTGGGGCTGGAATCGAGCAAGGGGAGAAGGAGTGAGACACACACGGGTCCTGCGGCCCCAAAACCTCAAATGTTTGGGTCCAGAGTAATTTGGTTACGAGTGTTTGAAACTCTTTTCCTTTTTCCGCGAATCACTTCCATCTAACACCTTCAGAACAGGCAATGGGCGACGATCAAATGGGGAGCCGCTGGGAGAACGAACAAAGAGGGCGAAACAGGACAAGCTACATGAAAAAAACTTTTAAACTTAGAGAGGGTAATGCCAGTGAGGCACACCAAACAGGATGGTGGCTCGGCAAGCATATACCTCCAAAGAGGTACCACTTACTGAAAAAACAAAAAAAAGGACCCCGGATCTACCCTTTAACCTAAAAGGGGGGGACGGTCCTAGGGGGAGCTCCGCAAAGAAGATGGCATGGTGTGAAAACGGGGAATAGAAGCTTAGAGAACGCTTAAAATTGGCGATTAAGAGCTTTTTTCCGAAAGTTTTCGAAAAATAACGGCGAAGGCTTCCGGAGAGGGTTGGGGGTAGGCAAACGACGGTAAAAACGGGTTCCATGGATGGCGTCTCACCGAGCAGCGGGCCAAACTGAAAACGGAACCCGCCTTCCTGTGATCGGGGGACGGAGCTGGGAGGGAAAATATGTAAGAAAAAGACTGGAGTGCGCAAAGAAAGCGTGAAAGCGTCGGGGATGGAACTAAAATTCAGAAGGAAGGGTTTCTGATTTGGGGGGGCAAGGGACTTTTCAATGGAAGCGCTGCCGTGAGGGCTCAGCATTGCGCAGGCTGGAAGAAAAAGAAGGGGGAAAAACTCCACACCAAAACGCTCAGGAAGACACATTCGCGGAATTCGTGGGGGGCAAAGGGGACATGGGAAGAATTCGGATATACGGCCGGGGACCAACGGGGTGTTGGGGTTCCTCTTGGGGACTCAGGGGAAAGTTTTGTGCGTCGGGTATCTAGGGAAGGAGTGGAAAACTTGAACGGAAGGATCCGGCGGGTCCTAGCCGACTTTCCGGCCACAGCCGGAGACTACTTCAAACCACGAAAAAGGGAAATAACAGTAGGGGGCAAAGATATAGAATGGTGAAGGCAATGAGAAATCTGGTTTGGCGGAAAAAAAAATTGGGCGCCTAAGCGGCTGAAGTTGTCATGCGGCCCGCCGGCAAAACGTGGCTTTTTCAGCCTTCAAAAGGAATTTACTTTTCCGGACGAGTGGGTGTAGCTTGCCCACCACCTAGCGTGAAAGACATACAATCGCGACCAGAAACGAAAATAGATGGGGGTCAGGAACGACTCTTGGGCGTAGAGGGGAAAAACTTTGGGCTCGTCGAAAATGGGGGGGGCCGGAGCAAATTGAGCGCGAGTGGGAACCTCTTTCCTAACCCATTCCTTTGGGAAACTGGCGGTTTGGGGTGGGAGTCTCTCCTCGAATAAAATGGGATGTCAGCGGTCCGTGTGGGAAACGACGCCGAGAGAAAGTTAACACGGCTTGGGCAGGCGCGAGCTTGATTATAGGAAAAAAGAAAACTTATCTGACGTTTTTCAACAGAAAAGCCGTGAGAATGTATTATTGTGGGGTTACGAGTTTAAATAAACCCTACGGGGGCGTGAAAAAGTGCGGGAGCCAAATATTTGCGGGAAATTGCTTCCGGCCGGCCGAAGTGATACTGAACAAAGGGGGTAAACCACGCCAATAAGGGAAAGTGTCCGGAGCATCGGGGAGGCAATAAAAAAAAAAGGAAACCTGTCTTCTGGTGAATTAACTCCGAGTCTTTGGATCATCAAAACTCCAGCGTGCGGGACTGGTGGTTCGGCCTTTTCCTCCATCTTCGTGGGTTTCTATGGTAGCTTTCTCTTCAGGTAAATCTACGTCGACATGGCGGGGGGCTCCAGAAAGGGGTCGTTCTTTGGGGGAAACCAGCAGTCACCCGTGGAAGAAACGTTACGACCACTTTTCAGGGTGGTACTCCCATCCCTTGGCAATCCGGGTCAGGTATGCCAGAGACCCGGTCTGGGATCACCCTCACGAATACTTTGGACAAGCGATCTGATCCTATTCAAAAACACGGAGGGGAGTGGAAGAAACGGGTGGAAAGGAAGAGCTCCCGGGCCTGAGCCGTCCCGGCATGGGAAGGGGGCGGAACAGAACTTCGCGATAAACGGCAGCCCACTGCCAGCTCGATCTTGAAAGGGGCTTGCCCAAGTGGGCATGATGGTTAAAATAAATCAAAATAAGAAAAGAGGCCGAGTAAGAATAGAGACAATTCCGGGGGAAGACGAAGTACGCGGGTTGACAAAGCCTACGCAGCCGAGCGAAGAAAACGGGCGGAGGACGGGCGGAAATCGTTGGGGGAGGGGACGACCTTTTAAAGGGGAAAACAGCGCGAAAGAAAAGACAACAACTAATGCTCACTAGGAAGCGTGAGGGTCACGTACCCTCTGGCGGGCTCCGGGGGGGTCTGCGAGTAAAACTCCGGAACGAAACATGGGGAAGGTGGGAGCAAGCTTAAAAACACAATTAGGCCCTCCCAGTCTTGTGTAAGCTTGTCAAAAAGTGTACAACCAGAACACCATGTGTGAAGCACCGCTGGTTAAAAAAGAGCGGCCCGTGCGGACGGGGACGAACTTTCCAAGACCGGGAAGCGACAAAAGCACGTAAAAGGACTCTACGGTCAATCTCACGGATACCAAAATTGAAGGCGATAGATCTTTGGTCGTACAGCTCGTAAAAGATGGGCTCTGCGGCCTACTGGGCTCACACCACTGTCCGAGGTCAAAAGAGCAAAACCGGGGTGGCTAGTCAGGGGAAAAGCCATTAAATAAATGGGGCACCTGGATAGCTGGTCGAAAAAATTAAATAACAAAAAAATTGAGGGTCGCAAGCAGAGGTGGTTGACTCACCTCGAGACCCAACCTCCATAGATGAGGGGGGGAGTCGTGTAAACATCGGGAAGGCACAATCAAAAAGGCTGGGAGGGCACGAACTTTAAGCGGCATTTAATTGGTCGGACCTCATGAAGGGCAAAAAAAAAAATATGCCTGGGCTCAATCGCACAAATCCGTTGACAAAGACGGCACGGGGTCTCTTCACTTGGGTTGAACCGTGGGAAGCGAAAAGAATCAGGCGTCAACACTCGGGAAGGGGGGGGAGCGGACAACCTAGAGTCGTCATCCTATGCGGCATGCAAATAGGGTCCGATCATACCACGATCTACCCCAGACGTTACTCGGAGACTGCGTCGGGCACACCCCCCTCCATTTTTTCGGTGGTCACGTGAAGGGCAGGAGGAAAAGAAAGGCCGCCCACAGTTGGGTTCCATTCCAAGATCAAAGGAAGTATAAAACGGAGCAGTGTTTTTCCTGACTACCTTGAAACCTTTTAGAGTTAAGTCACCGAGAGCACCTTGTGCGGGAAGACCCAACGGGGGACCGCGCGCTTAAAGTGGGACGTCGGGGGAGCCAAAATAAGAAACACTGGGGGCTCATCAGGGGGATGAAAAATCTCTAGGGAGATCACCGACCGGGCACTGGCGGGAGAAGGAAAGCCATAGGGAGGCAGGGAATCGGTTGGGACGTAGAAAAGGACAGTACGAAAGATCACGGTCCTAGTAGGGTCAATTTCCAACCATCCTAAAGAGGGAAGTTTTCTTTAGGAAGGGGGGCTTGGGACTCAAATGGGTCTACGGCTTCTTTTTGCTGCCATGACATACGTCTCAACGACTTGCGGATCCGCTATCTTTGGGTGTTCTCCCCACATGTCTTGCCCCGAAAAGTCGTCAACGTGCTGGAATTCAGCTAGGCGCGTGAGGAGGGGACTCTATCGAGTCTGCTTACCTCTGTTGCTCAAGTTGTGGGGGTGCGACGACAACCCTTTCGTCTCTCGTGAAAGGTGCGCACAAGAGGAAAGTGAGGAAAAGGGGGGAAAGCGTCTTTTCCAGCCGATTTCCTGGTCGGTTATAGTCAAAACAGGGGGAATCTCACTCGTTTCGTATTCGCGGCGCTTGGCGACTTTGGATCATGCCGGTAGCGGGGGGGTGTGGTGCTCTAAACGCTCTGCCGCCCCGCTGGAATCAAGTTGGAACCAGGGTGAAACGTAAGAGGGGGACTTGTTGCTACCGACTGGGTTGGGGGGGCGTCAAATACCATGAAAAAAGGGTGGGCTGCATTAACGTAGGGCGCGGTGGGGAAAAAGAGATTGGCCTGAATTAAAAGCAAAATCGTTTGAGTGAAAAAACGGATCAAGAGACGTCCTGTACCATCCCAAATCAGCGGTTTGGGTTTTGCGCGCGTTTGGGGGGGTGCCATGTGGGGACTCTACGATCTCCGGCAAAGGCTTAATTCAAGCTCCCCACACTTTTTTCGCGTCTTCCTATAAAATCTGACAGGAGCACTCGCACTGAACTCCAACCCTCCTTGAGTTGGGCAGCCCACCTTACAAGGCACCATGGGACCAGTGGAGGGTAGCCGCGGTCAAGAATGCCATATTTACATCCGGAATCGCTAAATTGGGCAAGAAAAAAGGGTGGACAGAAGGGGGGTCCGCAAGGAAGGGTGGGGAGGAACGGGGGAGGAAGCGAGTACCGTTTGAATTTATGATGGCTCCATGGAGATAAAAAACTTCGGAAAAAAGGATCTGGGGGTGTTCTAGCAATTGGATAAATTTCGCCACGTTTCACATCAGAGATTCCTAACTGGTTGCGGTTGCCCTGCATGTCCCGTGCATAGGCGTCGTCATTACCCATCCTGAAAAAATTGGGAACTATGTAAAAATGCGTGTTAGTTTCTGGCCTACATTCCAACGGTGAGGTGGCTGGTGCACAACTGGGTCGTGTAGCTGAAAGGAGGTGTTCGTGCGACAAACCTATAGCAATAAGACTGGGGCTCAATATGAACCGCATCACGAACTATCGAGCCTGTTTCATTATCCCATCTTTAGACCATTTTGCCTTGGGCGTTTTTTCCGGACGAGGAGGGAGGATCCGACATGCTACCAGGATGAGTGTTACATTGCAAAATGAGAAAAAAAGAGCACAAAGGTGTGGGTCGCTGAAAAAAAACGCTAAAGATAATGGGAATCACGCCCCCATTATCTCAGGGGTCGTGGCTCCTCAAACATTCTTTGCAAAAAATTCCGTCGACACACGAGAGACCGCAGGCAGGGATAATTTTGTGTAATAGGAGAAAACAAAGGGCATGTATTACGTTGCCCTTGCGCTTGAGGATCTCGTGTGACGGGAGTCATAAACCAGTCCTTTCCTCTAGACTAGAGAAATGCAAAGGGAAGAACAACCTGTCACGGACCACAAACCTCACCTAATGTGGGGGAAGAAAAAGGGCCTTGGGAGACACCGACGTGGGGGGTACCGATTAGCCAGGGCTCCCAGCGTAAGTTGGCAACACGCGCGTCGCAAGGGAGAGATCCCAGGAGCAGGCGATGGCAGCGGGGCCAAAAAAAAGGGGCGAAACCAGCAAGAGGGCAAGATCGAGGGACGGATAAGAGGCTTCAAGAAGTGAGGCAAAAGTAAACATGTATGGCAAACAATCTTTGCCACGTTCTATCCATATGAAGCGACTCGTTTGGGGGGTCGCGAACAGGCCTCAACATGCCCGGCCTCCATCCCTCGCTCACGGCAAATCCGCGGTTCGTGCAATTCCTGAGCCTTCAAGACTGTGGGGCGTCTCTCACTCACCATTCCTCAGGGGGGTTTTGTCCTGTTTCGCGCCTGGACTCCCTAAGGTTACCTCCTCCTGGAGAGTCGTTCAAATGGGGGGGATTCCTTCATGGATCGAAGGTTGGGGCGCGGCCTTTGTTAACTAAATACCGGGGCTCCGGAGTCCAGTGCCAAGGACTCTGCAAACCAACGAGTGGCTTTACGGTGGTCGGTCCAATACTTGTGCCTTAGTAAGACCTCGCCCGTGGGGGGCCTCCTAGGTGGCGGTGTGAACAGACGGTTGGCGTACTTCACTCCTCTTCCGGCTCTTCATGCTTTTTTACGTTCTAGGCCAACGGAAGTTTATGAGCACTGGGGGGCCCGGGGAGATTCCTCCCTCCAGTTTGACAGGTGGTCGTTAGGCTCGGCTGAAGATCGGTGCTGTCGCTGGGTTAAGATCCCGGTGACACGGCACGGTAAATCCTCGTTCCTCGGCTCCTCCTGCCCCTCCGGTCCTGGTCAAAGTCAGACTTTTCGTGTGGCGGATAGAGGGCCCAAACAACGTGTTGGAAGTGAGATAAAGCGAGTTCCGGACGAGGCGTAGGGTTATTATGCTCCGAAGATGTGTACTTTGCTGCTCTTCCGTTGTCGTGGTGGTCCTGTGCTCCGTTTCTGGAGGAAGCTGGTGCAAGGTATATCAAACTGGGAAGTCAGACCATGGTGGGGTTTTATCCCCGATTGTCTGGGAGTAGTTAACTCCCCCCGGAGGCCGTTGTCTAACGTCGGCGCGCGTTCGTTGAGTTCGGGGGCAACTGGGAAGAAGTGATTGTCATCCTGAGAAACAGCCGGGGACAAGGGGTGGTCCCGCTTGGACCGGGAAGGCATTAGGTGGCCAGCGTTTTTAGGGAGGCGGGTTGCACATTAGCTATTCGGTCTTAGACTGTGCGGCTTTCCTAGAGAATATTTTTAAGGTATTTGCTGAAGTAATAGCCTTCAAGCTGAAAATTCAAATATCATAGATGGCAAAGAGTTGTGAGGGGGAAGGAGCGATCTTGGGTGTCAAAAGTAATAGATTGGAGAAAAAATGCACTTAGGTTACATGGGCACCGAAAGGCAGAAGGCCCCTTTTGGTGAACTCAGGAGAAATTAGAATCCAGTTGTCCTCTGGGTCGTTCGCGTAACAACCACACGGTCGTGACATCAATCATTGTATAATTGCAAGACATCGGAGGGGCATGTAAGTCCGGGCGCTCGGAGAGATGGTCAACCGTTAGGGGTAAATCGTCCGAGCCTTCAGTGGGGCGGTAGACGATCGCGAAAGAGCATGGGAGACTGGGAAGGACGCCATAGCTGCAGGAAGGGATAATGGGAGCGACGATAAATGGACTAACATATCAAGTTGAAACGTGCTGGATGCTCCAGTCGACTGTGTTTTTCGGGAAATGCCGGGCAAGGAGGAAGAAGTGTGTTGGAACGAAGGGAGTCCTTGGCTGTCCATTGTTCTGGCCCGATAAAACACTTGTGCGGGCACCGAGATTGGTGGGTTTCTCCCCGAACCGTTGTATTAGGCCGTTATCCGTGAAGCGACAGGGTACGTCAAGGCACAAAAAAAAAGATTCAGGTGGGGGTGTCCAGAATCGGTGCAGGAAAGGCGACAAGTCGCCCTGGCCAAAGCCGTAGTAAAGAACCTGTCTGACGACGGGATGGAAGGTTGATGGTTAAAAAAATCTTATATAATCTGCGTGAATCGTATCCGTCAAATGAGAATCGGAATAAAGCCACTGACGTCAGGTGGTCACCATCATGCAAGTGAAGGCCCTTTACGAAACCAAACTGCGGGAAAATTGGTGAAAAAGGCAATAGCGCGACGGCCAGTCTAGAAGGCCCTGCAGCGAAACGGCAGGATCAAAAGGTTGGAAAAAAACAAACTGAAGAAAAGAGTTCGAGTGGGGGAGAGCGACGGGATCCCTTGCCGTGGAGAGGAAAAAGCGAAGAAGGAGGCTTTCACCCATATCGCTGGGATCAAGGGAAGGAAATGGTTTGGATTGTGAAAATTGATCGTCATAGAACAAAAGCAAAATCGGTCGTGGAAGAGACCAACATGACTAGAACTGAAGAGTTAGACGTGGTGAACAGGCTACAGGACACCCTCATCGCGGAAAAGGTCCGGTCTGAAAGGGTCTGAACGAGGACGTGGGGACAATTGATGGTCGCTTAAAAACCCAAGAGGATAGAAGAAAAGACTCACAAGTTCAAGACCTAGGCGGAGTTCACCGAAGGCGACATTCACGACACGTCATGGGGGAAAAGGAAAACGGCGGCCGAAACGTATGGGTAGGGCTTGGACAAATGATAAGCAGAATGTGGCGAAGGGGTTAAAAGAAGAGGTCCGTTGTAATTGAAGGAGACTGAAAAGGAATGCCGCAACCGTTTAAGGCATAAGCAACGGCCCGCTCACGTAAAATGCAACACCACAAAGGAAAAGAAAAAACCGAGGTCAGGAACAGACTTCCTGGACGCGCTACCGTCTACGAAAAACCACGGTCGGAGCTGCGAAACCAAAGGTGACCTAGGGATCAAAGAAAAACCGATCATCAAAGGCCAATCTGGAGCGGGTCGTCCCTAACAAGACGAGTCTTGAGTTTAACGCACCCAGGGGGTTTCCGAGTAGAAACACAAACCTCATATGTTTGTGATTCTCATAGGCGGCAAAGACCCAATGAGTTTAGGTTGGTGGCCGCCTGAAACTTCAGCTGGGATTTAAAACTAACAATCGATTTCCGGGGGAAAAAAGATTAGGAGACTCGAACCAGGGAGAATGGGCCATCGGGAACGGGTTAAGTTCCAAACGTTTCTTGACAGGGGGGGGGGAAAGGCACTCACAGAATATTAACTGGGAATCTGCCGGCGCGGAGCAAAAGAACGGGCGGGAGGGGAACTAAAAAAAGAAATACACAAGCGAACACCATTGCCATTGTTCATCTTCGAAGAGGGGGAACAACTCACGGTCACGAGTCTCTACACATCCAACCGCCCTGTCTTCAAAAAAAACAGGGTTGTCAATGACCCAAGCCTCAACGGGTCCGTTTCCGTCGCTTGGGGGTCAGGACCCCCAGTAGGAACAGGTTTGCTGAAGGCCGGGGGCATTAAGCGACACCGGCCTCTGAGCTGGCAAAATTGTCCCATTTGACTCTCAATAAACAGCAGACCGAAGGACTAGGAATAAGGCTTCGGTATATGTGATCTCGTGGAGGTATAAAGCTCCCAAACACGCCCGAAGGGCCAAAAAGCCAGGGCTTCTTCATGAAATATTTTTGAAACGGGCACACAAACTTGGACCGGGCAAGCGCCCACGGCATCTGGTACGTGGGTCAAGTGTTACCCCTTGATGAAGTCTCATAGGGCAGTGAAACAGTGACTAAAATTTTGACGAACGAGTCTTTGAAACAAAATAAGAGACGGCCGCCTTACATGACGAGTATTTCGCCAAGACAGGTTCGGAACATATAAACTAATGAAAATGGAAGAACAATAGCTCGCTCTCGGGCTGTAACGCTGAAGAGGGAAAAAAACGAAAAACCGCATGCGGAAGGGAAAAAACAAAAAGGAAGCAAACTTAAACTTAAAAACCGGGGCGGCGCGGTACCTGGCTTCGTGCTGGGAAGAGTTGAACCTTTCATGAAAATCTGATCCATAGGGGAAAATGGCTACTTGAGCCTGGGTTGCGACTCACGGGGTTAGGGACGGGCCAAAGACGGTAACAATCTCCCTTACTCATGGGGCCGTGGTAACTCATTTTGGGGGCAGCTGCACAAGCGGCGAACAGGATCGGCGCCAGGAGGGACGCTTGTTTAAAGCTTCCTGAAAGGCCATGCCGCCAGTTTGACCAACTGAGGGGGGGGGGGCAAAGCTAGGCTGAAGTTGCGGTGTTGGTTTCCCGACAGTTGGTTTCTCCGTTTCCTGTTGGGTCGGTCTTATAAAAATATTCCAGGCCAACCCTTTGGGGTCGATTCTCCCTGCATCTTTCTAACTCGTGGGTGGGGCATTTTCGTGGGTCGTTTTTCTAAACGTGCTTGTAACCGATGAAAGAGCCATCACACAGGGCAAACGTAAAAATAAGCAGTGGAAAAAAGTCTCTAACGGAATAACATTATTGAATGTGGCAAGGGGCCTAGGCCCTTGTGGCGTGGAACAGAGACGGGAGGAGAAAACCGATTCCATTGAGATCCAAGCAGGATGCCAACTGAGCTTCGAGGTGGCGAAAAACGGGGTTTTTGAAGAGAATGCAATGGAAACAGGGGCCGCATGTTGGCCCGGGAGGGCAAAGACTCATCGGGGAAAAACGCACAAGGGGGAGAAATATTCGGGTTGACTCGAGAAAGGTTCGGGGACCTGGGAGGAGAGGCCAGGAGGTGGGCGGTAGCCCAAAAAACACTCGAAGCCGGCCGGGGCCGTCGGTCAAAAGGGAACACACCAAAGGGGGAGACAAAGCACGGGAAAACCTGAAGACAAAAGGGGGGAGGAACAGAGTCAAAAAGGCCCGAAGTCAATTGCGTTTTTGAAAATTAGGCGTACAGACAAGTTAAAAGAGGCACCCTCGATGATGGGGGGGCATTGATGGGTAGAAGAAACTTTGGAAGACACTCGAACAAAAAGGGGTTTGGGTCCGTGCGCATTGTAGAGAAAAGGTAAGCTCTCATAAGAAACATCCGAGGGTTATCAGTCACAAGGAAAGCCCCACTATTACCGGGCCCCTGGAGTAATTTTACCGGAATCTATATCAAATTTCTTTAGAATTCGGCCCACATTGAGGGTCGCGTTGTCGCGAGCGTAAGAAAAAGTTGGTTACGGGGAAATCCGCGCGCGAGATCGACAAACGAGACACCCAAAGTGGAGGAAATCACCCCACAGCACGCTGGTTGATAATGCGGCAAACGCTTCGGGTGAAGGTGATGGACATGAAAATAGACCGGGCCTGGCGCGAACAAAAAAGCGCATAACGGCGCAGCATGTGTAAAGGAAATGGGAAGAGAACAAGCCAGGACCAATAGCGGATATTCTAAAATTGGGATTGAGAAAGGAGGCAGAAAAAGCCAAAACACCTGGAAAGGATGGGGGCTCTAGAGAAGCCTGACCGCCACGAGGGCTCTGCCCACGGAGAGCCAAATCCACGAAGGAACAGAGCGCACCGAAAGAAACCGAGCGGGATTACTACATTTCAAAGGAGGTGTTGCGCAAAACCTAGCCAGGGGTGAGTCCGGGGAAAAGATCAAGAAGGAACTCCTCGTGGCAATATTTTTTAGGCTTAAAGTGGTCGAATGTAGGAACGTGGTTAAGAAAGACCTGCGGTTATCTAGGGGCGTACGCCCACGGAGTTAAAACTTGGAGTACAATGTCCTTGTTACCTCCCTCCTACAAGTTCTAAGCGGCTCATACACGGCCATCCGGACCTGTTGGGAAATTAATTGGGTCAGTTCTCGTCCCCATATTTCCCTTCCGGGTGACTCCGCCATCACTGCATGGGTTAAATCCTGTCCAGATGGAACTAGAGAGAAGGGGGAGTACGAGGGGCTTTATGGGGGGGGGGGATCTCAAAAAAGGTGCAAAGAGAGGGGCAGGGTGTCGCCCGAAACACTTGCGCCCGGGAAGAGCAGGAAAACGTTCAGTCGGAACAACTCCGGCATAGACCCTGGCGTCTTTGCAGGGGGGTCAAAAAAAATACAACTGGGGGAAAAGGGATGTGTAATCAAGTTCGACGTTCCGCCTCAGGGGGGGTGACCGCGAACCGGAGCGAGTTTGGTCGAGGGGAGGAGATTAGCCCGAGGCACGGCCATCAGAATGGCCGCTCCAAGTTCTGCTTGGGGGGTCCGTCCTGAACACGAAGGTAGGCGAAACATCTTACAAGGACCTCTTCACTCTAACACCATGCTATTGTCAAAAGATCCGAGTGGGGTTATGATGCGGCCAAAATCAGGGTCTTAATCTCTGCGACCAAGTCCCGCGGATGGCAGCGTTCCACCCGGCCTAAGCCTGTTGGATTTGCGCCTTCGACATCCCTCCAGTTCAAAAGGTCCCTGGGTTTGTTTAAAATTTGCAACAAACACGTGTCGTCATTACCTCAGAGAGTCTGGCTAAATTAAAAAAAGACAAAAGCTCGAGTGAAAGGGAATTAGAGAGACAAAAGTGAGTACGACCCGGGAAGAGGCCCGCATACCGGTCTTTGTGGTGTCGGATAGAAAAGCTCGAGCATGTTACGCGTTTCCTGGGTAGGACCGAGAGAAATTCATATAAAGTGTTCATTCTCCGTGGCTTTGGTGGGGTTCATCCTATCAGCCCTGGGGACAACCTTGGCCTTGCTGGTGCGGAATGGAAAGTTGCGTTCATACAACTTCACGGTGGTTATCCTTTAGCCCGAGAGGGTATTTTCACCTCTAACAGGGGGGATGGGCTGCCCGCGGGGAAAGACTTTAAAAGGGCCCAGCCATGTGCGGGAATTTCGTCGCCGGCGACGGCAAATAAAAGGTGGGTCCAGACCGATAAGAGGTGGGTTCTGGCCGTGAAAAGGGAGGGGGGTCCAACATGTACTAAAAGTCACCATAAGGTGTAACACTCGAGGTTCCTAAAGTAAGACCCCAATTTTCGCGCCGGACGGATGCTTTCGGTGAAAACCGCGGGGCTCGTTCGGACGCTGAATAGTGGACGAAAATACTGGGAGAATGCGTGTCCTCCTACTGAAGAGGTTCAATTTTGTCAAACAGCAGCACCTTGAAGCCACGGGGACGACAAGCAACGAAACAGGGGGGTGAACGCGAATCCAGTTAGCGCGCTTGCCGCGATACCATGCAAACCGTTCACCTTCGGGAGACTACTGGGTCCTCGGACTAGTCTTCACAAGACTTGGAAAAGGGAGAAGAGTTAAGTCGAGCGACGGCTGGAAGTGAGGACAATAGAAATGGATCGCTTAACGAGCTCGAGGAAAGGAACCCACTTGAGGCTTTGTAGTCCAAGGCAAAAAAAAAAGGTGGAAGAGGGTGAAAGTTACTTCAATGTATCCTTGAAGAGCATCAAATGGACAGCTTACGCGAGAACGACGGGAAAGCTGTTTAACTAAAAATAAGCTCTGCTGCGAAAAAAAAGCCCGGGAGGGGGGGAGAACCCGGACGTGGAAAAAATTGAGACTTGGGGGGGGGTCCGAAAAATTAGTTCAACAGCTGCTCCGGAATACCAACTGCGCTTCTCGAGGTCTTGGGACGGGCGGGACAGTATAAAAGTATACGTCGACGATACGCACATTGAGGTATATTCGCTGAAGGGGGAGTTACACAATCGGTATATCTTAACGGTAAAACATCACAGGGAGAAAAAGGGCGTGACCAGTCGAAAGCGGCGGTGCCTTGGAAAAAGAAAATTACACAAGCCGAGCCGCAAGCACAGGGGCGCTCGGGGGGCTCTGAAAAGGCAAAAGAAAACGAATTACCCTAAATAAGCGCACACTATCCGGAAAGGTAAAAGGGATCAAAGTAAAACCGCTGCGTCTCCGACAACTTTCCCAACGTCGCGGCGCTAGCCCACCGGTGAAGAGATCAGAAAAGAGAGGGCAGAAGAAAAAACAAATCAATCTAGTCTGGGCTGAACAGAACACGATGATATGGGTAGCACCAAAACGTTGTAAACCATCCCACCTCAACTGGCCTCAGGGAAAAAGTCGGCTTCAAACTCTCGGGCTTGTAAACCCCTGGCGTTTGTGGTCTGGCCTGTAGGGGCCGGAAAGTTAAAAGCTTGATTCAAAATGCCAGGACAGTCAGACCATTCAAGAAAAAAATCATCCTCACTCGGAAGATGGCCATCCTCATTTGTAGACGTACAAGAAGCCGTGTGAAGGTCCTAGCAGAGGGGAACGGGAAACGCAGGGACCGCCAGTGGGTTCATACAGCAGAGGCAGATCAACGTGCGAAATCTCCCACCTACCAAAAAAGAAATTGAAATGCCCATATTCACAGCCGTCCAACAACCACAATCCACGGGGGTCGTGGGGGGCAGGGGCTTCAAGAAAGATATTACCACAAGGTTTTAATTGAACACCACGAAATCAACAAAGGAGACGGAAGCTTGGTGGTGACCATGACGACCAGGTGGAAACTTGTCGAAGGGAAAGGCGCATTGATGTCGGAGGACACCAACCTCGGCTGACCATTTTAAAGGGGGGGCATGAAAGATCAACATCCCAAGAACAAAAGGACGGGGGACTGTATCTTCGGGCTGTCCAAGCGAGACAGGTACCTTATCCACGCAACCCGGGCGGCCCTCAAGCCAGGGCGGCTTACAAGGGACATAGTTGAAGAGCAACATGACCCCAAGAAAACTCAAGGCC
>Ga0179593_1514600_pt1 | contig 26027 bp, 29 predicted proteins | sample CZODoug2_1_08_16_FD_185931 | JGI IMG/M metagenome (GOLD analysis project Ga0179593, IMG submission 185931) | Vadose zone soil fungal communities from Angelo Coast Range Reserve, California, USA - CZODoug2_1_08_16fungal (PacBio error correction) | ecosystem: Environmental > Terrestrial > Soil >...
CGCCAGTCGGGCTAGAAAGAGGAATTCAAGGAAACACAATCCTTGACAAAATTTGAGATAAGAAAGGGTAAAAAATAACACCGTAGGGGGATGGAGGTGAGGAGAAAACGGTAGGGGGAGGTGGAAGGCACAATCGCACACAGGTGGCGTCAATGAGGGGGATAATCAATCCGAATCTTCATGGGCGGACTTTCAACAAAAAGTCAAAAACAAAGGAGTAGTCAAATCTGCGTCAAACGGGAAAAAAGGATTAGGTGACGGAAGGACTAAGAGTTAGTTTTGGAAGGAGATCTCAAGAACTGAAGAACGGGAATTGGTCTGGGACAGGTTGAAGCAGAAGCTTCTAATCAGGGAGAATAAGGAAAGGCTGGGGGTAGGGAGGGCTGCTCGGGCGTGAAAAAAAGAAGGGAGAAAACAGTCTACTCCTATCGGATCGAAACGAAAAAAATTCGGAAAATTTTCAAAGAAAAGGAAAAGTAGGAGGGGAAAAAGAAACGATCGTCTGAAATCGTCACGGGAAAAAAAAAGGGACTTAACGAGACAAGTCATTCAGAGGGTAGAAGGGGGAAAAAAGCAAAAGAAGGAAAGCACGCCAGGACTGAGTAAGAGGGGAAGGGGTGGGTCGGCTAAACAACAGTTATAACACGGCTCTGGAGTCCGAAAGGATAACCTCCGATCAAGGGAATAGGGGAAAAAAACAAGACAAAACCCGCGGGCGCGAAAAGGGGGGAGGACTACATTTCAATGACGGGGCTGCGGAGAACGGACTTGTGAGTCATGGGACATGCACAAAAAGGGCGAAACAACAGAACCCCTATGGCTAAGTGAAAACCTTTAAAGGCCCGGAAGAAGACTGAGGAAAGACCAAAAAGGAGTCACCTATTGAAAAAAAATTATGATTTGAAGGGGAAAATTCTGTCTAAAAAGAGAAAGGAGATCAACCGCGTTCAGAAGCAATCAGGAGGAGGACGAAGTTTTGGAAGAACAGTCCCAGGAATACCGCGAGGGGGGGTTTTTTGATGTCACGAGAGCAGAAAGTGTGAGACGCGAAGTCTCAACACGAAAGAGGATTTAGAAAAAAGAAGGAGGGGGAAGGAAGGCAAAGCTTGGGCTGTCAAGAAGGCGGGTACTCTTTTCTCCAGGGGGGGGTGTGAAACGAAAAGGGGACGGTAGTGAAAGAGGTCAATGCCCCTTTCTAAATCATGGGGGAGAAAAGAGGGAAAAGACCCAGACTGGACAAAACCGGAAAGAAAGGAAGGGCTTGAACAAGAGGGAAACGTTGAAAAAAACACCCTTGGTATACCCTTATAACCAAAGAGTGTAGCAAAAAGAGAGGAAAAGGGGGAAGAGTCAACGTCCTGGCCGGTTTGGTTGGCATGAAGACTGGGGGTCTTCTCAAAGTGGAGAAAAACCCGTGTCAAAAACATCAAAGGGAGGGGGAGTCGGGAAAGGAAAGGAAAAGAAAAGAAAGGCGAGCAAGAGCGGGAATGGGAAGAGGCACACCGTAAAACGCAAGGTGAAGAAATGGCAAAAAAAAGGTTCTCGCTGCCTAACGTCGGAAAAACATAAGAAAGGAAGCAGGGATCCTAAGGACAAGAAAAAAGGTCAAATACTAAAAGGATTTTGGGACCGAACGTGGGGGCAAAAAAATTAAACCATGGGACAGAAAAACTACAAAAAATGGGGGGGGTGGGGTCTCTTTCTGCTAGGGAACCAAGAAACTGGGAAAGGCTCAAAAAGAAGAATCCGGATTCAGGTTGAAAGGAAACGAGAAACTGATACGGAAACCCAAAAGAAACGAACCTAGGAGGAAGGAATGGGCAGCAACGAAGAGTCTCGTTAAAGGAAGGGATATAGCGGTCAAAACGCACCTGCACATGGGGAAAATGACTAAAAGGACTCAGAAAAACTGAGCAGAAAACCAAAAGAAAAGTAGTTCTCTCAGAAAGCAGGTCAGAAAGTTGCGTGAAGTACGAAAGTGGAAGACAGACGTTTTCATAACACCGGCAGAGGGGGGAACGTTCACAGCAGCCTTAAGGGTGAGGAGGGGGGAAGGGGGGGGAAAGAAAAAAGGGGGGAATAAAGAAGAAGGAAGACGATCAAGAGATAAAAAAGTATGGATGAAAAGGATATGCTCTTAAAAAGGGTGGGAGTTAAGCTCGTCAAATAAATCGGGAAACGGAAGAAATTCTAAAAGAGGAACATTGTCTCGGTATCGGTTGTGAAAAGGAGGAGAAGTTTGAAAAGCTTCACGGAGAAGGGCACCGGAAGACGACTGGAGAGAATATTCTTTTTCTCCATTGGGGGGGAAGGGTCGAGGAAGTGAACGTCGTAGGCAGTCACTCGGGCCAGGGGGGAAAACGAACAAAAGTCCAACGATCCAACCGACGCTAAGATGAAGGAAGACAGAAAGGGGGAGGCTGGCTTCCGAGCACGCCATGTGACGGAAAAGGTGGTCCTGTAGGAGAGGAGGTCCCCAGCCGGCGTCGGAAGGAGAAGTGTCGTCGTCGCAGACTGAAACGAAAACGTGGTAGGACGGCTGAGCTTTGGGGGGGCGAAGGGTTCGGGTCGGAGGCCGGAAAAAGAAAAGTAAGGAAAGGGGGGGAGGGCACTGTCACAAAGAGGCAGAAAAATAGGGGAATGTGAGAAAGAGTGAGTTCGGGGGCGGGGCAAGGTTTCTTGTAAAAGTAGGAGAATTAAAAAGGGAAAAGGAAGTGGAGGGGGGGGACCAAAGGGTAGACATGAATTGCGACGCATAGAGGAAAGAAATCAAGTGGGCGCAAGGGGGGGGTAAATCCTCCTGCAAAAAAGGGGTTGTAGGGAGTTTAAAAAGCAAGGAGAAAGTGAAAAGCCAAGACACGAACTGATCTCGCGGTGGGAGGGACACAGAGAAGGGGGAGGAGACGTCTGATGCGTAAAAAAGGCTAAAATCGTAAAACGCGAAAAAAAGGCCGACCTCTGAAGAAAGAAAGCAGTGAAAAAGGGGGGGGAAAGGCAGGACGCGAAAAGACACAACGGTTCAGCGGAGAAGAACACCAGAAACTCGTCGCGCGGTGGGACCATCCGGACAAAAAGCAGCATGATCAATGAATAACTTCTGTCGGGAGAAAAAGAAATTAGGGAAAGCGCCCGCGACGTAGCAAACAAAAAAAAACGGGGCCCAGAGGACGGCCGCCGTGGAAAAAACCGAAGCTAGGGCTAATCATAGGATAATATGATTCCTGGCTGGAAGGCGGCGGAAAACGGGGGAAGGAGGGAAGAGCGAACGAATAAAAGACAGGACACTAAAGGCTCAAAGGGAGGAAATGGGAACTTCAGGGAATTCACTTACTCCTTCCGGCGAATCAAACACGTGCACTTATCATAGGGGGGAGGGGTGGGAAAAGTTTCACGACCGACGTGCGTAGGGAAAAGGGCGTTTCTCTCGGGGGGAAAAACAAGAAAACACGCGGACCTCTGCGCCTTCCAAAGAGTGGAAAAAGCAGGAAAAAGGGACTTGGTACGCCAAGGACCAGAACGAGGAATCAGGGGGAATGCGAACCTGAAGACGTAAGACCCTGTTTTTGGAGGCCCGACCAAGAAAAGCCGAAAAAAAAAAGGAGAAAGAGGGAGATGCCTCCGAAAAAGAAGGACTTATTTGAAAAGGAGCGGAGAAAGGGTTGGGGGATTTCCCTCTCTTTGGGGGAGACTAAAAAGGAGCTTACCATCAGGAAGAAAGAGATGGGGGACCAATAGAAAAAGGAGGGGCAGCAGGAAACAAAGAAGCGAAAAGATCGCCCATCCATCCACCTGAAGAAAAAAGAAAGTCTTCGAATAGTCTCAAAAAAAGGGGAAACAGAAAAAAAAAAACAATTTAACGAGTTCTTTAGTGGAGAAAAGTAGAGGCTTTTCCAAGAAACAGGGCAGCCGAAACGAAAAAAAAAGGAAAAGGGGGAAGCAAAAAGCATCAAATCTTACTACGAAGTGAAAGGAAGACAAGAAAATTAGGGCAAAGGAGACAAGGTCAGTTGGAAATTCCACAGGGGGGGGGGGAGGAAATCGACCAAAGAAATGAGGGAAAAAAAAAAGAGACGTTTTATCAGGAGAAAAGACGGACAATTTTGGGAAGATTGGTAAAAAGACTAAAGGGAGAAAAGTCTGAGACACAACCACCACTGAGGGGAGGGGTAAGAATATCGTGAGAAAAAGGAAGTCCAGCAGAAAGGGGACAAATAGGGACAATGGGGTCGCACGCCGAGAAATGGACTAAGGGAAAAAAGTAACACCGTAGTCTAGTCCTTTGAGTCGAGCAGGAGCAATTAAAAAAAAGAAACCGTTTCTACAAGGCAATCCCAAGCCTGGGAAAGCGGGAAGGGAAAAAGAACACGTCCATTTCGGGTAGGACAGAGCTGCTGCGAAAGGTCAAAAGACCGAAAGGAGTTCTTGCTGACGGAGGAAGTGGACGGGGACTCGTAAGTAGAAAAATAAAACTTCAAACCTTCTTTCGGTATTTAGGAGGGGGACCAGGGAGAAAAAGAATTCGAAAAAAGGAAGTGGACTTGGGAGCGCGCCGTGACGGAATGGGACCTGCCGTACTTTGCCTGAAGAAAACGCCCATGAGAAAAGAGAGGGGGATAAAAAGAAAAAAAATCCCCTTATGGGGACCGCGACCATGAAAGGGGAGGTTGAAAAAAAAAAAAGGAGGGGATCTGAAAACACAACGGGACATAAGAGGATGGGGGTGATAGTTTCATCGTGACTTGAAAACTCAGCAGGATGAAAAAAGAACGTGAAAGGGAGGGCGTGCTAAGAAAAACACTGGGACCGAATAGGCTAAAAGAGTACCCAGCGCCTGGTCCAGTGCACGAATGGGATCATCTTTGCGGTCGCAGCTGAAAAGGAAGGGTGGCGGGGAGGAAACTACCCTTGAACGAATCGGGAGAATGGACAATCAGCCCCCAAGAGGCGGAAATCACCTTACCAAAAAAGGGGAGAAAAGGCTGTACTTCCGGAAAAAAACAAACTGAAGGGGAACCAGATGTGGATATTGAGTGGGGGCAATTCTTGAAGAGAAAAAGAGGACAAAAAGCGTCTCACTGCGGTGCAGACAGACAAAAAATAAGTAGAAACAGCCGGTCCGTGCAGGTTGGATGGGAAGGGAAAAGAAGAAACCGTTTGGTGTGCAGAAGAACGGCGGCCCTGGCAACGAAAACCGGATCAAAGAAAAAAAAAGGTTCAGAGGTGAGGAAATGAAATTGGCGGAAAGGAAGCACGGGAATGCACCGTCGACAGCGTGCTCCTTGGTTCCTTCCAACGCAGAAAGGAAACGGGAAGGAAAAACGTGCGGAACTGCTCAGGAGTCGAAGGGGAGTCAACACACTCTGGGGAAATAGAAAGATTCTGACATAAAGCGGAGGAGAGGGGGCGGAGCCTCTGTTAAAAACTTGTAAAAAAATGGGGAAGGGACAGACAGAAAACTTGATAAAAGAGGGGGAGACACAACCCGTAAGAGGGGCAATTGCTCTGAAAAGTGAAGAACCCTTTCTTGCCGGGAAAAACGTCGAAAAGAAAGTGAAAAGGAAAGCTTGCGGAAAGGGGGGAATGGCGAAAAGACTAGCCGGCTGGGGTCATTGGCAAAAAAAGGGGAACGAAAACGTCCACTCCTTTGAAAAAGACTAAACGAAGGAGGGAAGATCGAAGCGGATACCTCGGGACCAAGCAAAAGAGCGCTGGCGTAAGCCTAGAATTAACCTAAGAAGCTTAAATATTTTGTAGAAAGACCCTAACATGGAAAAACAAAGGCAAAAAAAAGGCGAAGTACGACCCTTTCTAAAGTCGGGAATGACGATTGTTAGTCGACGAGAAAAAAACGGGGGAAAGGGAAAATTCTACATGACGACCGAAGGAAGTCAGAAGAAAGGGGAAATAAATACGAAAAACAACTCCAAAGACGGAGCATCCGAAAGGAACTAAAGGAACATCTTCAGAGGGTAAAGGAGAGAGGGGGCATCTTTTTTGTAGGTTGTGAATCACGAAAACCAGAGGAGAACGAAAAAAAACGAAAGAAGAAAAGAAACCGAACAAAAATGGAGACAGCAATGAAGAGGCAGACGGATGATTTCCAGTCGCTGGAAACCCCGGAAAAAAAAAATCTGAAGACATATAACATGGGGAAAAAGAAAAAGTCACCTGGCACGAATGACCGGAAGGGGAGGTTCCGCGGCATGGTCCGTGGGAAAGGATTTTAGGGCCGGCACGTGGAGAAGAAAAAAAAAATTGCAGTGTGCTCAACGGTTGAGCGTCTCTCTCGCAAAAAAGCGGGGATCTATGCCACCGTCTTCACGACTGAAAGTTCAAGGAAAGAGAAATATCAACAGACAAAAAAGGATGAAAAAAAATTGGCCGAGGGTAATCTGGCACGGGAGGGGGGGATGTCAAAGGTCCCCATTGCGGTAAGAACACGCTCATAGATTTGGACTTCGTTCAGCGGTTGAAAAGCGGAGGAGGGGAGCCGGGGGATAAAGTTCTCCAAACTTACCAGGGAAGGGAAGGGGGGGGGAAAACAGCTTCTAAAAGAGTGAAAGGTGGGTATAAAAGGACGACAAAAGCTCCCGGAAATAAACAAGATCCCCGAGATGGAAAGGATTACCAGTTGGGGAAATGCTGCCGAAGAAGAAGGAAAGTGGAAAATAAGGAGGGCCAATGACAACAAGGTTGATGGAAAAAAAAAAAATTCCGGCGTCGTCGGAGCTGAAGGGACTCAAAAAAAAGAGAAGGGAAACCAGGGGGGATTGCCGACCTTGTAGTAAGGAGGGCTGAACGGATAAAAAAAGGAAAGTGTTTCGGTCATCAGACAAAATATGTGAAAAAAGGGGGCGGAAGGTGAACGTATGGCTCCTCAAAAAAATCGGGTATGCCAGAGAGGATCTAGCAAACGAGGCCTTGGGTCTTGAAAAAGTAGAGCGGAAAAGGGGGCGGCAAGGGTAGGGGGGTGCCGGATAAGAGGGAGGCTTTGCTCGCAGAATTCGAAAGCGAGGGTGGGAGAGCTAAGGTTCTACAGGGTTGTAAGCAGACAAGTAAAAATTGCCAAACAAAAGGGCCAACGGAAAGCCCACGTAGGGAAAGAAGACAAATAAGGGGCTGCTAAACGGTGGAACCTAAACGGAAAGGAAAAGTCGAGGCAGGATGGCCGGACTGTCTGGAGGGGGGGAAAAAGACCTCTGGAAACAACCATTGGGGGGCGCCAAAAAGGAGAAATAGGGCCTACGAGGGAAAAAAAACAAAAAATTCCGGTGTACTAACACCGGCGAAAAGAAAAAATTTGGAAAAGGAAAAGAAAGAATTCCTTCATTATCATAAAAAAAAGGATTAACTAAAAAAGTCGCAAGAAAAAGAGAATTGCAAAGGGGCTCCGAGAGAAACACAAGAAAACTATTACTTTCCCTCCGGACACAACGAAAAACTGGGGAAGGGCTACAGCGAAAAGGGAATCCTGACGGGCTTACAGAAAAAGAAAATCGGGGAACGGGTCGGGAAGAGAATCATTTCAACGTAAAGTAGGAAAAAGGAAAGTTCCTTCTAGGGTGCCTGTAAGAAAAAGAACGAACAGGAGGGCTGTCACGGTTGGGAGAGGCCAATGAAGGATTTCCGCTCGACTTTCTGAAGGGGGGGTTAGGTTCTTCGGCGGCACCCGTCATTCTGCCAGCCCGAGGACTCCCCCAAGAAGAAAGTACGGAAGGTCGCCAGAGGAAAAGGCGAGGTACTACCTTGGGGGAAAAGGAGAACAGCGTAGAACCCTTGTTTTTTCGTATCGACAATTACCTTGCAGAAAACCGGGAAGGCGGAGAACGCTGCCTGAGAAAGAAAGAGAATGATTGAGATTGCCTTGGAAAGGCTAGATCATAAGCTCGTTCGGGGAGAAGAGAGGAGAGAGGAGAGTCCGTCCCGATATTTTGACGTGAAGGGAAAAAGGCTAGAGAGGCCGAGGAAGGATCCCTAACAGGGGAGAAGAGAAAAAGCACCATCCACCTCGGAAAAGGCCCTTTCGCGGAAAAGGGTTCAAATAGAAGAAGAAAGGGACACGAAAGGGGAAGTTATTGAAGAAGAAAGCAAGGAAAGGAAAAGAACTCAAAAGAACCTCCAAGAACCCTTCCATGTGGATACATGGTGCGAAAAAGAAACAGCTGACTACGCAATTGAAAGACGTTAGACCTCAATTAAGAGAGGAGGACTCTTAAGGGGTCCCACCGGGGGAGCGGATGGTCGACAGCCAAGAAAGAAAACAGGAAGAAAAGGAAAGAGAATAAAGGATGGGAAGAAAAAAGCTATCTATCGTAAAGAAGCAAAAGGAATAACGGGATTGAGGCCTACTTAGAAGGGCTAGCCTAGGCAGAAAACGGAGAAATTAGATCTTTCGCCATATATTCCAAGTTGAACGTAAAAGGAAATCAAATCTTGACAAAAGGGGGGGCTCCGAAAGCAGGAGAACTCGGACTAGGGTTTCTACTAGGGCCTGGGGAGACAGAGGTCGAGTACTGAAGCCCACCGCGGACTGCAAAAGGAAATCAAAAAATTTTCCGCACAATCGGCCGCGCGGCAACAAGGAATGCAGGGGACAGCCTGGGGCTTCTGAGGAAGCGCAAAAAAGGTCGCACGGGGGGTTCTTTCTGTACGGTAAGATCGGGGGGAAAAGATACTAGGGCCAAGAACTAACTCAAAGACCTCTTGAAGGGGGGTTAATGGGGGAAGAAGAGGAGTGAGAAAAGAAGGCTGTATTGGTCCAAGTGCGGGGGGAGGCTATCTGAGCAACGGAGGTGCCCTTTACTACGCATGAAAAGAGGTCTTGCTCGATACTTTCAAAAAAGTCTAGGAAGCGAAGCCTCGTCGTGATTTCCCAGCCACGACCAAAGAATCTAGATAGGGGCGACTCTTACGGAGGAAAATGGAGTGCTAGGCGGGCAGCGGGACTTGACAAAGGGGCACTAGTAGAGAAGAGGGCAATGTGGTCTTAACGACAAAAAGGAACGCTAGGGGTCACAGGAGCGAAGACCAAGAGGAAGACTCCTCAAAAGGTGGTCAAAAGAGACACGGCAAAAGGGATAAACGAGGAGTTGCTTAGAAGGATGTCGCACTGACTTGGGGGTTTGAGAAAGGGAAAAAGTTCAAGCAGGATTCATGCACTTCGAAGTGCGGAAACAGAAGAAGACAAAAGAAAAGGACAAGCCCGTCCCTGAAGACCCTGACGAGAGCAGAATCACGCAGAGGAATCGTCACAGGGAAGGGAATGTTATTGATTAAAAACTGGGAGGGAAGGAGGAAAAGCGACTGCAAAATCACCGTCGGGAAAGCGGGAAAACCAGGAAGGGAATCAAGGGACCCTTGGAAAGAGGAGGAACATTCCCCCAGAGCGGTGGATGGCCAGAAAGGGGGGGTTTTTTTCTACAAGAAAAAAACTCATCCTCCGGAGAAAGCGGCGACCCGGGGTTAAAGGAAAAATGGGGAGGGGGGGGCAGCCAGGCTTTCAAAGTAAAAGGATGCAGCGGCGACCGGGGTAGGGGGGTTTCTAAAAGGGAGTTAACGTTCGTGACCTTAAAAAGTCCGGAACAGAATTAGGGGGGGGGGGGGGGGAAACAATCACGCGTGGGGTGGTTCAAAAAAAAAAAAAAAAAAAAAAAAAAAAAAAGAAAAAAAAAAAAAAAAAAAAAAAAAAAAAAAAAAAAAAAAGAGAAAAAAAAAAAAAAAAAAAAAAAAAAAAAAAAAAAAAAAAAAAAAAAAAAAAAAAAAAAAAAAAAAAAAAAAAAAAAAAAAAAAAAAAAAAAAAAAAAAAGAAAAAAGAAAAAAAAAAAAAAAGAAAAAAAAAAAAAAAAGAAAAAAAAAAAAAAAAAAAAAAAAAAAAAAAAAAAAAAAAAAAAAAAAAAAAAAAAAAAAAAAGAAAAGAAAAAAAAGAAAAAAAAAAAAAAAAAACCCTCCCACAGACAAAAAAAAAAAACAAACACAACACCACCTACCCAAACCACACCAAAACAAGCAAAACTCCCAAAAAAAAAGCACTAACAAAGACAAAGACCAAAAAACAAACAGAAAACCCCAAACAAAAATAAATCCAAGAACAAACAGAAAAAAAATAAAAAAAAAAAAAGTAACAAACAAAAAAGAACCAAAAAAGAAGAAGGAGAGCAGAGAGAAAACACAAACAAAAAGAAGAAAAAAAAAACAAAAAAAAAAAAAAAACAAAAAAAAGAAAGAAGAAACGAGAAGAAAAAAAAAAAACACAAAAAAAAAACAACACAAAAAAAGAAAAAAACACAAACAAAAAAAAACCGAAAAAGAACCAAAAGAAAGAAAGAAGAGGGAAGGCCAAAGCACAAAAAGAAAAAAAGAAGAGAAAAAACGAGAGACGAAAACAAAAAAAAAAAAAAAAAACAAAAAAAAGGAGAAGAGAAAAAGAAAAAAACCTAAAAAACAACACCCAACCACAATAAAAACCCAACAACAAACAACACAAGAGGGACAAAAACGAACAAAAAAAAAGGAAAGAAAGAAAAAAAGAAAAAAAAAAAAAAAAAAAAAAATGTCTTCAAATCCAGCTCCACACATCCGATTGGGAGAAAGCCGGGGGGGGGAACAGTGAATCACTATCGAAAAAAAAAGCGTCTTCAAAAAAATATCTTGGCCGTGGAAAATGGGGGTACTTTGGTGAAGAAAGAGCGAAGTGCGGCGAAACAACCCCTGCGCAAGGGAAGGGTCTAAAAAAGAGAATCGAAGACTTCTCGAAGAATCACCAGCAGACGTCATGGGAAATAAAACAGGACACTTCTTTCAGAGAGAAGAAAAGAGGAGAAAAAAACACAATTCGGCGCGGGCGTAGAAACCTAGAGAAGGAGAGGCAAATGTCACAAGATTACTATGGTTTTCGCGAAGAAAAAAGAACAAACGGGTGACACCATTGGGACGGGCAAAGGTAGACTACCGTGTCAGACGGAAAAGGGGGGAAAAAGTAGGCGGCGACGACTAACCACAGCGTTTCAGACGAAGGGACTGGGCCTTATTCCTGGGGGGAATCCTGGGCAAAGGAAAAACGAACCTGCCCGTTCTTCTAGCAGCAGCAACCTGGTCAAATGAAAGAAAAAAGAATTCGTAATATAAAGCGTGGCTGGGGAATCTGGGGGATCCGAACCCCCAGATGCGGAAGAGGAAAGACTACCGAGGAAGAGACTTTAGAGAGGGAGCAACGGCATCGGCGAGGGAAAATATTCAAAAAAAAAAAAAGAAATATTATCTCAGAGGGAAAAGGGGGGAAAACAGAAGTTGGAAAACCTGAAAGGAAAGAGACAATAAGGAGGCCGTTTCAGGTTGGGGGGGTGGGACTTTGCCGACGGGAGCAACCTCGACAGCCAAAATCCGATCGTTCTCAAAAGGCATCGAAGAGGAAACAACAAAGGGGAAAAAGAGAAAAAAAAAAAAAAAAAGGGAAAAGGGGGTTACACGATAAAAAAACGTGGGGGGGTAGGGAACGTGCTCCAAGAAATAAAACTGAAACTTAAAGAGAAGGGGGCAGGCGGGTGCCGGTACGGATGCAAAGGGGAAAGGGGGCCTGCCGCTACCGGTGGGAGTTGGGCGAAAAAAAAGTAAATCGCCGTTGATGCAGGTGAACTAAATGTGGTATAAAGAGAGGAACTCTCTCTTATGTCAGCGTCACCTCGTGAAGAAAAGGGGAAGGGAAAAAGACCGCAAGAAGCTTCCCGTGGGGTACTAATACCGCTGTGACAAATGACAAGGGGAAACGGACGAGCACGCACGCATGTGGGCTGTCAGGGTGGTTTCGATAAGGGAAGTGAAAAACAGGGAACCATAATCCTGCGGTCTTCGGGATCTTAAGAGGGCGGGGGGGTCGAAGACTCCGAATAGGAAAAAAAAAAACCGGCCAAACCGGGGCAGGGGCAAACTGGTGGGGAAAAGATGTTCGTGGGAAGGAGCGACAAGGGGAAAAGAAGGGGACGGGGGGAAGGTCCACGTATAGGATCCTCCAAGAGATGCTTACATGGTGAGACGGTTCGGATGAGCAGGTGCCGTTTCGGGAGGAGGGAAGGGGCGTGGGCTGTCAATTGGTGATTGCCCAGGAAAAAGCAGAGGGGCGTCAGAAGAGACAATAAGGAAAGAAGTGGGTTGGTAACAGGATTCGAAGGTCCACTGGCAAGCAATGGGAAGCCATTTGAAAAAAGTCACTGCAGATCTAAGGGTGCCTGACAAGGGGTGTCAGTGGCTAAAACGGTCTAAAAAGATGCTAAACAATAAAACGAACAATCCGGGTCAGGGGAACGAAGAAGTGTAGAAACGGCGCTATCACCAAATGTATGTGGGGAGAGCTGGGGCAAGGACCGCGAAAAGGGGCCCTAACTTTCAAAAGCCATTCTGAGTTGCAAACAAAACGAAACAAGCGCGGTTGACTGCGAGGGAAAAAATCCCACAGATGGGAAGGAAGAGAGCAGAAAGGAATAGAACTCTGGGGTAGGGGAAAGGAGATAAGTCGGGGACGGCGCTAGAGGAAAAAAACTCAGGCTGCCGGGGCCAAAGACAAAACCTAGAGGGGTCACCAGAAGGTTCTAATCATCAAAGTGTAATCGAGGGCGGAAAAAAACTAAAGGCAACGAAGTGCTGTGAGCCTTTTCATCGAAACTAAGCATCCAAAACAAATAAATTCAAGGGGGGGCACTATCCTTGGGCAAGCGAAGAAAATTCACTTTATTCCAAGGTCCCGGAGGGAAAACTTAAAAGTTTAAAACTTTCCATGTTGCCGAATCGAAAAAAGGAGTCAGTGCGCCTCACCCTTAAGAGGAAAAGGACAAAAAGCCTCCAAGAGGGGTGGTCTCAAAGGAAGGGATGTGAAAAAGCGTTGACCAAAGGTCGCGGGGAACGGGGGGAGCCGAATATACGGTCTTAAAGTGGGATAGAAGAATAACCTTTCAACTAGATCGCCAAAGGGGGGAAAAGACGCGGGAAGAGAGATGCAACGAGCACTCAAAAATTTAGTGGCTGCCGGGGAAGATTCATCCGCCTGGTCGTCGGGGGAAACTACTTGGGAAGGGGACCAGCCGGCCGTGAAGTCATCGAGAGTCGGATAGCATGGGGAAAGAAGCAAGGAAAGGAGGAAAAGCCAAACGCCCTGGCGAGAGAAAAGACGGCTTCTTTAAAACCTGTGGCAATAGCAATTCAATCCAGTCAACGGTCGTGATTAGAAATGACGGAGAAACTCTTTCCAAACCGGGACACGCGCAAAGGGGGGAAAGAAAAAAAACCAGGGGGGGAAGAGCGCGGGCAGCACAGAGGGGAAGAAAGATGAAGGGGAAGGTGACATGCCGGGACTAGAAATGCGAAAACGGAAGACCTTGTAGCCCCAGTTGAAAAAAAAAGGGGAGTTCCCTACCTCGAGGCGATAAAGAGAATGTTAAGGAGCTATCGATGGACTTGTTGAAGGGAAAGGGGTCAATGGCAGAAAAAGGCATAGCGATTCTGAATCAAATCTAAACACACCTGAGGAATTGAGGAGTTGAAAAAAGCTATTAAATTAGTCCGTCTAGGCAGAAACTTCAAATACCCAATCGGAAGGGGGGGGAAGAGACAGAAAGTATAGCGGCTAGGGGAGAAAGCCTTAACAATTCTGACTCTTAATTAAGAAGAAAGTCGATGTAGGGAAGACGGGAAAAGCTCCCCCAGGGGGGGCTACAAAAAAAAATCCTAAAGAATTAGGGGGGAAAAAGGACAGTTTCAAAGTGAGAAAGGGCGCTCGAACCGCGCTCACCAGGAAAAGGGAGGGGGGGCTTGAGGAGAAAACGGGGGTTTTAAAAAAAAGAGAAAGGAGAGACTCGGCAGAAGGGGGTGATTTTGCATGGTATTGTAACCATGGGGGTGGAGAAAATGACGTAAGGGCTCCGCCCGTTCGGGGTATTGGCTGGCGGGAAGGAGAATCGGGAAGGAGAAGGCAGAGGACTACTACCGAGCGTCGATAGCTCAGTCCCCCACACGGGAAAGGGGACTCAAAAATATTAGTTTTCCAAACGACCCATCGGCAAAAGGAAAAAAGGGGATCCAAAAGCACTCTAACGTGGCCAATCAGCAATGGGGTGCTATGCTGGCAGAAATTGACGCCGCCGTGAATGGCCACTGTCGGCTGAAGGAAGATTGTAGGAAAGGTTGTAGAAGCTCCGGAAGGGAAAATCTGCCTAAAAAGAGTAATCGCTGCGTTTTCACGAAAAGGAAAAAAAAGGAGAACCTCGCTGGCGGCGAGAGCGGGAGAGGGGAAGGGGGAAACGGGGGGAGAAAGAAAATTTAATGCTTCCCTGGTAAATTCACGGAGGGCGAACAATCACCAATAGTAAGTCACCTTTCCCAAGCCCGCCCGGGTAATACATGTAAGGAGGGAGCAACTCCCTCGTACGGTCGTCAAGAGGGGGGAACGGTGGCTAAAGCTGCTGCACAGGTCTAGAAAGCAGGACGGTAGGGGTGCTCAACTCGTGGGGGGTTCAGAAGAAAGACCCGTTAGATTATAAAGGAGAAAGAATCGCGGTTGATTGCCAACCTAGGGAAGACGCAGGAAGATTGTGTTTCTTCTCCTCGGCGTCTCCCTGAGAAAAAAAACGAAAAGTTCCTCAGCTTTCTGTTGAATCATGAGGAAGGGGGGGGTCACTTACACTATGCAACGAAAGGGTGGGGAAAACGGCACGACGTTGTGGGAGGGTACCTTTCGTTAAAAGCTCGAAAAGAGGGATCAGGGCGAACAACCATGCGTGATCGGAGAAAAGGGGAAAACACGAAACGGGCCAGAAGAGGGGGGGAGGGGATTATCGCCGAATCGAGTCGATTGTTGATAGAGAAGAGAGAGAACATTTTAGACCAGGGAAAAAAAAGTGGCGTCACGTCTTGGCCTTTGGCAAAATGGAAAGGGTTGCAAGGGGGGGGAGGGAAGGGCAAAAACCGTTATCGGGGAGAAAAACAAATTGGGATTGTCTTTCGGGGGCTGCGAGCACCGCAGCCATTACAGCCAGGGGCGTTTCGATCAAATGACAAAGAGCCCGGAAAAAAGCAACGCCTTGACGAAGACCGGGGAAATCAAGAGAGGAGATACTCTTACACAATCACCCAGCGGGGCGAGACTCTGCCAAAAGTGAACCGAACAAAGGAAAAGAGAAAGTTCCGCCCGGTTGCAAAAAGGGGGCCGGGAGGGTCTCACGTGAAAATTAGGTGGGCTTCCGTCTTGGACGAAGAGAAGACATCTCAAAAAGAAAGAAAAGGGGGATCAAGGAAAAAACTGGTCAAACGCAATCATTATACGGAAAAAAAAAACGCAGTCGTTCGCGGCCTCAGCGAGTCAGACAGCGGCACAAATTCGACCACGGAAAAAAACGGAGTGACTTTGGAATCCGTGAAAAGGAACCGGGAAAAGGGCGAATCTGACAGGAAAAAAAACGGGGGATACCACGGGAAAATGGCAGCAACAGGCTCAAAACTGGAAATTTTTACGGAACGCCGCACCAAAAAACCAAAGGAAAGCAGTACCTCAATTTGCGGCGGGAAACCTTTTCACGGAAAGGGCCAGGGACCATGTTAACTGGAAACCGTTTGAAAGTTCTCTTTTGGCCGCGTTATCAGGTGAAAGAAAGGAAGGAAATCGGAAAGGTTCATCTACTAGCAAAAACGAGAGGAAAAAAAAAGGAATGCAAACCGGAGGAATTTCTATCGAATAACTGTCGAAGGAAAAAAGTAAAGCGAAAAAATTAATTCGCTGAACGAAAATTTTCCGACGGAGAGGGAAGGGAAGAAGGGAAAGCCGGGAAACATTGTAGACACTCTCATTTGTGCGCTTTTGGTGTATGGGCTTTCAGCTCCTGTCGGCAGGGGAGTTGATGAAAGGGATATTTGTGTTAAGACATTCCGCGCGATAGTCCGCGTGGAAGGTGCAAAGTCTTTGGTTTCCCGGAGAACGGATCAAACAAAACGCCTACTCTGGGACCGTGGACGAATCAAGGAGAAGAAGGGGAAAAGGGAGGACCCAGGGGGCGGCGGAGGGAGGCACCGCGGAAGGGTTCTAGTGTATTACAGAATCTCTATCTGAGAGAAAAGGAGAGGGGGAAGCGTCGCCGAATAGCGAGCCAAAGAAAAGAGCTGGGGGGGAAGAACCTGGGTTGTCAGAACACGTGACGCAATGTTAGGGAGAAAAATATGGCCTGAGTTTAAGGGGAACGGAAACGGAACAGCAGAAAAGGGGTTTTGCTGGAGCTCAAACTTAAAAAGGATCAGGGCCGGGGGGGACCGGGGTCTGAAACAGGTATATCTCATTGGAGGAGTGATCGTCACCATATCCGGCGCGGCTGCATGCGAAAGGAAAAAAAGAATTAAACAAAAACTAGCAATGGTTTGAAAGAGAAGAGGGGAAGAGATGAACCGGCAAGCAATGGTACCGTTGCAAAAAGGCCAGCCCCTTGAGACGACAGTTGGGCTCTCATTGATGCTAAACGTAACGGCAGACTAAAACTTCTCTTCGAATCAAGAAAGCTTTCTGTGGAAAGAAGAAAAAGGGGGAGGGAAAAGGGAGATTCACCGCAATGGGGAGCACAATTTGAGCAACCGGAAGGGGGTCACACGGGGAAGCGGGGCCTTTTTTAATAAAACAAGGAACAGAGGGGAAATCCATATTTTACATCCACCATCGTACATTCATGACAATTGAAATAGGAGAGGGGTAAGAGATCGACGGCTCAGAGAAGCGTATCACCGCTACGGACGCCGTCCATCAAAACGCAATTCTCGTTACATGAGACAAAGGGCCTTATTCTTCGCGGGTCTGCACGGGGGGTTGAGAAAAGGTGCTGCGGTAGCTGAGAGAAAGAAGCGGGGCACTAAATCAAAGTAGGTGAAGGAAATTCAAACGTCTATAGGGGTCACTGAAGAAGGAAAAAATCAAGAAGTCCCAGGGAGGCTGGGAAAAGGGGTTAGAATTGTCCAATGTTTTTCACCGACAGACGTGCTGAATTGCAGGAAAAATTGGGAGGTTGACCGCCAACGTAAGGTCGAAAGGGAAAAGCAAATGTTCTCCATTCGTGCCGTGGTCGCCAGCGTGAAAAAGAAATACTAGGGGGACAAGCAAGCGTCTAACAGGGGGTCGTACCAGAGAGAAAGAGCATAAGCGGGTACGGCCTAGAAATACCGACTGATGGGCGCGAGGGGGGAAAACGTAGATATATTCATCCCGCGTTGACGAAAGAAAAAAGAAAGGGGGGAGAACCATCAAGGTCCTTCCCGAGAAGGTCCCAGATCCAAGATCTTCTAATTTTCAAATCAAAAAAACAACCGGCGCAGACGGGGGCCAATAAAACCAAGGGAAGGTCGGAGGAAAGGAGCGTGCTCAACTGGGAAAAATAATTCAAAACCAGAAGAGGTAAAGGGGGTCGATAACTAAGTTCCAAACCGTGAACCAAAAAAAGAAAAAAAAAAAAAGTGGCGACTTGGAATCCCACCCACCCCAAAAAAAAAAAAAACAAAAAACAAAAACCACCCCCACGCCCACCCCCCCCACCCAAAAAAACCAACCCCCCCACCCCCGCTGAGTTTCAAGCAAAAGAAGGGGGGAAGGGTTATCTCAATTCAGCTTCGGCAGAGGGGGGGGGGAAAGCCGGAAAAAGGGAAGCTTTGGGGGTCTAAAAAAGGCATACCTCAGGGAAAGAGAGCGGTTTCTTGAAAATACTCTATCTATGTAAAGTGGGGAGTGGGAACAATGTGGTAAACGGGAATTTCACCTAGACGAGAGGGAGAAGAAGGAGGCAAAGACAAAAACAGGAGATAAAAACGAAGAGAGTTAGTCACCAGGACGTCTAAAGTTAACAAAATCTGGGGACAAAAATTTTGCTCTCCAATTGGGATAGATAGTGGTCTCAAAACACCGGGGATTCCAGGGAGGGAGTCTCAGGAAGGGAAAGAGGGCCCATCAAAAGCTTTCCCCATCTAAAAGGCATTCCAAACTCAAAAGAGCGGCTGAACGCGATTGATTCAGGACGTAGGTGAAGGGAGCCAGCTTCCCACCATGTTAGGCGTTTGCTTGGGGGGATAAAATGGAAAGGGGGAAAAAAGAGCCGGAACGCCGACAATGAACTCCCGACGCGTGAAATTTTGAATGGTCTATCCGCCTTAGAAAAAAAGTCAGTCTTTCGAAAAAGCCCCAAGGGGGGGGAGCTATCTTCTCCGCGTGAAGAGGAAGAAAAAAGAGACAACGCCTAGCTGAGAAAACAACCACCCCTGAAGCCCTTGTCACTCCATTCCGTAGGAAGTGGGGGGAACCAAACACGAGCGGATTAAGTCGTCCTCAACGGGAAAGGGAGGCCAAGAAGCGCTGGAGTGGGAGAGGCCTGCAGCGTGAAGCGGCACTCAGGAGAACGTTGCGAAGGGAAAAACCACGGTGGGGGACTCGCAAGAAAGACCAGAGATTACCCGCGAAGTTTCAAGAGAAAAAAAGAAGGAGGAAAAGCTCTGGCGTGCGAAGCCCGGGGAAACGTTCTACAGAAGCGCGAAAAAATTTCAATGCTTCTACCGGCGAGTCGAACATGTGAAGGGACAGACAAAAAACTGGAGTCGAAACCGTTTACCAGCCCAACTTGAATCACGGAGTCGACGAAGGAGAAAGGCACTCAAGAAGAAATAATTTGAAGCCTGGAAGTGCTTTTTGCAATACGAGAAGAGCGAACAGAAAACCGTCGTTCTCAAAAGCGTGCAGACCCGGAAAAACAGAGATTATACACCTTTTCAAATGATTAAAACTGAAACGCGGTTTTGAGGGCCAGATCTTTTCCTCTCGAGGGGAGAACCGCGCTAAAAAACGGGAGATAGGCGGACAGAGTTCCTATACGGAATTGGGATATTGCACCGCTGGGTCTACCGAATGATCACCCCGAACAGGTGTGGAAACACGGCACGACTCCTTGGCTAGTTCGGACCGGGAGCAGAAGATTAAGAATGGGGGGGGAACCATCACTGCGTTTTACGAAAGCATAGGTCAAGCCGGAAACAGACGCTTTTGATTTGGAAAAAGTCGGCATCACCGTTTATCATCAAGCACCATCGAGGGGGGGGGGGGGGAACCGGAGGGAGAGGCGAGAAGGTCTGGGTGTTTTGAAAAAAGGGGGGGATGCTTGCCGGGTCGCCAGAGGAAAAAAACCCCACACTTTCTGAAATCTTTTCGGGAAAGCTGCGGGGGAAAAAAAGGAAACTAGAAGGGGGTCATAGAGGGGAACACAAAATGGTGGCCCGCCACGCCCTCCCCGGTCAAAGGGACGCACCTCATAAACGCTCCGCAAACACAGAACGGCGCGGGCGGACTATACGGGGGGAAGGGCCCGGGGGAAACCGACGGAGTCGACGAGAAACCTACACTGGAGCCAAAACGCGTCGCCGGATCTACACACTTTGCGACGAAGGGGCTCAATAATTCGGTCGAAGACGACCACGAAAGGGGATTGGAGACTCCGGACGCAGGGTCAGACCGCACGAAATCCTTATAAACCCAACGACCAAAAGAAAGTTCATCGGCACATCCGGGGAACCTGGTCATCAAAAGAAGGAAAAGGGGGGAGAAAGATGTCCTGTCCACGGGAAGAAAGGACGGCGGGTTGGCCGGGGAACTCGAAATAAACTTCACCTGAGAGACGAGGACAAAGCTACGAGACTTCAAACACCTTATCATCCAAATTGACAACGAAAATTGAGTGACGCCGAACCAAAAGCTAAAATATAAGGGGGGGAAAAATCATGGGGCCCCGGCGGACCTAAGGGGGAAAAAGGAACAATAGGTCATTCGAAGACAATTAAGGTCGAGTGTGCCGAAAAAGTACAATCAGAACATCTAAGCCTCAGATCGATGGTTAAAAAAGACATTCCTACTCAAAAAAAAAAAAAGGGGGAGGAGTGAAGAGAAAAAGGACACATGGGGAGAAATCTGCAGGGCTCTGAGTGGCAGGAACCTCGAACACGGGGATTCGCTTAACAAGAAAGGGAGAGGACCGGAATGTCCCGCCCTGAACCATTGCATAAGACTGGGAGCAGGGAGCTTCACGGAAATCCGAGCCGTATTCCGTTGAGCCATTGCAGAACAGTCGAGGGGAGTTCGCGTCGTAGGCAGCGTAGCCTCGGTGCCGAGTTTGGGAAAAAGGCCCAGAAAAAAGATCCGCCGCCGACGAAAGGGAAAGCGGACTGTCTTGAACCAGGGGATGCCGAGACCAAGCATGGGTGGTGTGGTGTCAGGGGGGGGCTTTGGGTAAGGGGAATGAAGTGGAGGATCGCGTCAAGTCTGATAACGAGAGTGTTGGAGAGTCGCCGAATGACCGAAAAAATCGAGGGGACGTGCGGGAGAAAAGGTTTGTGTTCATAAAAACGGGCGAAAGGTTAGTCGACAAAAAGGTCGGTGACAGTTGACTGTCAACTATAGGGAAGAGGAAAAAAAAAAAAAAAAAGACCCGCAAAGCTACTGGGTGCTCTGTGGGATCAGAAGGGGAAAGTATCGGGGGGAGTGGGGGACTTGAAACCAGGTCGAGAAAGGGCAAGGGTTTTATATTGAAAGAAAGGCGACGTTGCTCGCATTCTAGGAAAAAAAATTGCAGAGTGTTTTCGACGCTAAGTCACTTTTTCGAGAGTGTCCGTCAAGCAAGGGGAAAAACGGCCAAAGAGGAGGAGATCCGGTGTGGACTAGTTTTTATATCAGTGAGAAAAGAAGGCTAGATGCTAAACGGCGTGCTAAGCAATAAAGGGAGGAAGAGAGAAAGATTGGGGGTGAAGACATCTGGCGCGATAAACCGCATTTATGTGCGCCAAAATGGGCGGGCAAGACGCACGAACGTCAAGCCAGAATCTGCCGGTGGAAGAAAAAGGAATGACAAAAGCGCGGTTGCATAGGCGGAAAGGGGAAAAGAAAAAAGAGGCGCTGAAGCAGAAAGTATAGAACTCGTTTCTCGCGCTCCGGAAAGGGAAGCCGAGCGTAGCACACAAAGCGATACGGCCACTGTCCAGAAAGAAAAAAAGACGGGAGAAGTGTACTTTTTCTAGTCATCGTCAAGGAAAGAAGAGGGAAGGACGGTCCCGCGTTTATATGTGATCGGGTAGCGAAGATGCCCGTAAATGGCAAAAGTCTTAAGGTACGATTCCCCCCGCTGAAAAGGAAAAAGGGAGCTGGGCGACGTCAGCGGGCCCATGTCCACGGCTGGGAAAGTGATAAGTAGAGACTTGGGTAAAAGTTGACCTCAACGACGAGCATTAATGCAGCATGAAGGGTAGAAAAAACCGAACTCAGGTCGACCGTCGCCCTCGGAAAAGAGAGGGGTCCGAGAGGGGGGGGGGACCACCAAAAAGGCTCGGAGTACTCTGGGGCTTATCCTATGCCGAACCTGGATAGACGTTGACAAAGGGAGATAGCGAGTGCCATTTCACGCGAGAGTCAAAAAAAAAATAGCAAAAAAACTGATTGGCTTGAAAGGGTGAGTTCCCGTGTGGGAAGGGCGAGATGGAAAGTCTCGGGTTCGTGGGCGAACTACTACTAATCCCGAGATGTTGTGTTTTAAGTCAGGTATCAAGAAATCGAAGATCCGAAAAAGTCACGTCACTACTAGAGAAGAGAAACCAAGAAAAGGGGACGGTGATAAAGACGGCCTGATCTAGCAAGACCACAAATAGAGGAAGCTTCACGCGGTGGGAGGGGTATTTTTCAATTCGAGGGCAGGAAAAAGCTCGCATCCGTCACTCCAAACCGCCAGGAAAGGGGGAAGAAAGGAAAAAAAGAGCTAAGAAGGGAAATGGTACCGGGTGAAGCAATGCAACGAGGCAAGGCTCGGGGAAGGGAACACCGGGGGCATTGGAAGGGGCCTGAAGACTAAACCAAAATCATCTCAAAGTAAAGAGACTAAGGGGTTACTTCGGGAACAAGAAAGAGAGCTTGAGGTCAGTGGTAAACTGGAAATTCTGCTAAGACTGATGGAGAAGAGAGAAAGGTGAAAAAGGGGAGAATTTCGCATCGGCTATGCCCTGAAGCCTCTAGGAACAAAAGGGTACACGAAAATTTGTCGCCGCCAAAGATATAGGGAGAGGGGAGACGAAACCAGTAGGCTCGTGGCCTTGACTCTGAAGTAGGGCTTACGAAAAGCTGCCCCAGGCAATGACCAGCGCTCCTCAATGAAAAGTGCACAGGACTTCATTTTCAATTGGTAGTCAGCTGGGGGGGGGGAGGGGAGTCGACTCACCAGGTCGCGGCGTGCTTGCGTGACGCTGAGAGAGGTTGGGGGGGCTCGACTCTCCCGAAATACTATCACAGGGGGGTGGATTTTGAATTTGTCCTGAAGACAGTTGAAAGGAAGCCGGAGGGAAGAGGGGGTTCGCGAGACTTCGTGGGAGGGCGGATCTGGAGCATACGGGAGATGCCAGGAGATCGCCTTCACCGCCAATCGAGGGAAAATGGTCAAAAGCCATTCCGAGAGTAGTTCAACGCCACGACAACAAGAGGGAGGAATCAGGGAAAGCTACCGTTACCAGCCATCAGTCGCTGATTGCAGGCGTGCAGCGTGAGGGGAATGGCCCTAGGGGAGACGTTGCAAGGTATTTGGACTACACACACTGGTGGAACATAAAGGTCGCATCGATCTGGCTCATACCAAATAAGGAAAAAAGAGAAAAAGGGGGTGGATGTAGTACCAACTGTCACTAATGGACCACTAGCGATACGCTACGGTCACTGAAGGGGCGGAGAAACAAGGTTTGCGCAAGGGAAGCCACGGCAAGGAAGGGGGGGGGCAAGGCCAACCCTCCTTACAAAGGCCTTGACTCGTGCTTACTTCGACGGAAAGAAATGAAAAAGCCTCTACGGGATGTCCACTTGAAGACTGGGGAGGTAAGGGATTAGGAAAAGCATCACCGGGCGTTCTCACGCGGGGCAAAAAAACGTGTATTAGGAAAAAAAGTACCCGAAGTCAGGGGGGGGATGGCAACGGTCGGCCGTACTCAGCAGAGTTCTACGAGGGTCAGGCGGACCGGGTCAACTATAAATTCCGGGAAGGCGACTATTTCCTTTTCTGAAGTTGGAGAAGGGGAAAGCAGATTGGGATACTTTACTCAGTATTTCAAGGTGAGAAATTTCGACAGTGGGGGAGGAGAAAAGTCAAAACCTTGGCTTTACCGTTCGGCCGGTCCCGTACATTTGGCGCCAAAGACATGAGGTTGGTCTCTCCATTCTGCAACAAGCTAAAAAAGAACCAGAACAGCGGATTGTCGCATCGCCGTGAAAAAAGCAGGGGAAATTTCATCACTGGATAGCACCATCGGTGGAGGCACCCAAAGAGATCTCCAATTTTTCGAAAAATGTGGCAAATGGGTACCTTGCTGAAAAGGAAAGGATCGAAGATCGGCGACAAACACCTTTGCGAATCTCTTTAGAGGCAACGCAAGCTCTCCGGGGGAAAAGGGGGCAATCACCAATGTCCCGCCAACAACGAGTGAAAGAAGAGCCTGGAACAACACGGCGTTCTCTAAACGAACAGATCCTGATCACAGAACACCCAAGGGAAAGTGGCTGCCTACGGGGAAGGCCCGCTGTCACACGAAAGACAGATGGAAACAAAATAACACTTTCCGCCCTGAACAAACCAGTTTCGGGCCGCACTACACACAAAACGACGGGAAGGGGAAAATTCTATTCGGGACCGAACGAAAAAAAAAGCGTCTCGATTCGCTCTCGAGGGATTCACGGGGGGAACAACCTGTCAAACATTATACTGACCATCCACGCTGAAAAAAAGAAGACTGGTGCATACTTGCGGTCGTCAGCGGATGAGTAAAAACTACTGGGGAGGGGTGGACTTCCCCACCCCGACGAAGCCTACTACGCGACGGGACAGCCTTCTACCCAACTTATCAAGCAATGGCATCAAAGCAGGAAAGGAAAAAGGGAAACTGAAATCACCAACTGAACCAATATGCGGGGTATTACCGGGGGGCCCGGGACGGGACAATAAGGAGGACAGAGGACCGTGACAATGGTCGTCAGCAATTCATTCCGGGAGTTCTCTTTGCCGAGCTCAGAACCTCGAAAGAAGGCAGAAGAGGGGCAACAGGGAGAGAAACAACAGGAATTAGGATTACAAGAAGATATAAAGTTTCGCAAAAACGGTCGATGTTCTGAATGAACTGCCTTCAAAATACTGAGTGCGACGTAACATTGTAACTGGAATCAGGGGTGGGGGAAAAAAGAGGGAAACGGCCCCATGGGGAAATCGCACGCTCTTATTGGACCGTGGGGGGGCCCAGCGACTGGGAAGGGTGGCTGCCATTTTCTGCTAAATTGTGGACAAGGCGTCTTCAGTCGTCGCCTGAGGGAAGGGGGGGATGGGGATATCCAAGACGCTTCCCGTGGACTAGCTGCCTCATGGAGAGGCCAGGGAGCGGCTGCGTCCTTTATAATGCCGTGAAAAAAAGGGAAATAACGTGTCCTGAGAGATGGGAAAAGAGGTGGGTTCCGACGGACGTCATAGACGATAAAAACGTGTATGAGAACTGGTTTGGGCTCCGAGGCAAATTTCTCTTGGGGGGAGGTTATTTTGGCGGGGGAGCAACGTAGAAAGCAGAGGTTGGGAGCGCGTATCGTTCGGCGAGCACCGGGTTGGTATGGTCGAATCGTCACGGTGGATTGAGGTGAGAGAAATGATCGAACCGCGTCGAGCCGTTTCTCTAATTTCGAAAGGGAAAAAATTGCGATTTGTTTTCTCCGCTTGCGACTTGGGGGGGGAGGGGGAAGATTTCACAAAAAGGAAAGGGAAAAAAAGACGTTGACGAGCCACTTTGCAGAAGACTCGGTGTGCCGACACGATCATTGGAAACGGTGATGCTAAACAGATTGCTAACGCGATGCGAAGCAGAAAGGGGAAAGGCGCCTCGCGAGGTACACTGTCGCGATTCAACCGTTGAGTTGGGGGAGAAAAAAGGGTAGCAGGGAAGGTCAAGAAACAGCCCAAAGCTCGTGCCTTTTGAAAAACCCTAGTCGCGAGTGCATCCTCGGAAGGAAGAACATAAAAAGCTGAATCATTATCAATGATAATTCTAGGGGAAAACGAGGGAAAGGGGGAAAGCACTTCGTTGCCGTCTCCAACAAAAAAAAGGGACCGACGGGCAATCCACCTGGGAGCTCGGTTCTAATATCGTCAAAAGTAAAAGAGGCGTCTCACCGTCGGGGAGAACGACTGTGAAGGGGAGGGAGAGGGAAGAAAAAGGAAACGGAGATAAACTTCAAAAGTAGGCAGAGAATTCCGTGGCAAGAGTCATCAAGTATTCCCCAACCGCAGAGGGTTGGAAGTGACGTTCCATTGTTTCCGCCCTCGACAGGGAGGAAGGGGGAAAGATGGCCAACCCGGGTCGTACCGTCGCTCCCGCGGAGGACATGTTTTCCCGGGGCCGTGGACGCCACGTCTCGTGGGGTGAAAAAGGAAACCTGCAGCGCGTTATAACCAGTGTTGTCGAAAAGAAGGGCAAAGAGGGAGGGACGTCACGCCGGAAGTCCGCTGCCCGCCCTATCCTCGACTGAGGAGGGAGAACGAAAAGGGGACCCGCGATCGGGCTTGAAACTACTACTGCATGGGGGCCAAAAAATAAGGGAGTCATCGATAAGATGCAGTGAAAGAGAGAAGGGGACACGAACGGCAAGATCAAACAAGAACCCCGCACGGGGCGAAGAAAAGACTGGACGGCTTATGTTAATAAAATTAAAAAAGCCTTCAAGGTCGTTTATTGAGAAGGAGATCTCTTTCCAAACGTCAAAGCCGCGTCACGCCAAAGAAAAGGAAGGAGGAAGGGAACTACTGAAAGGGACGGGTGAGCCGCAATGCTTCGCACGAAATAGGGGAGGAAGGATGCCCTGGTATCGGTCGGGGAAGCAATACCTCATAGGAAAAAGAAAACTCGGGGGCAACTAGCTAGCTATACTGTAAGGGGCGTTCAAAGTTGAGTGTGGATAAACTACGGGACATAGCCACTGCGAA
>Ga0179593_1383956_pt1 | contig 26001 bp, 32 predicted proteins | sample CZODoug2_1_08_16_FD_185931 | JGI IMG/M metagenome (GOLD analysis project Ga0179593, IMG submission 185931) | Vadose zone soil fungal communities from Angelo Coast Range Reserve, California, USA - CZODoug2_1_08_16fungal (PacBio error correction) | ecosystem: Environmental > Terrestrial > Soil >...
CACCGAAGCCGACCAAAAGCCCATAGTCTTCACTCCCCATCCTCCGTCTGGTGCTTGACTTTTGGGTTGTGTGTATCAAAGAACAAATCCACAACAAAAAAAAACACCTTCTTAAACAACACAACCCTCACACAAAAAAAAATTGGGGTGTGCCGTTAGTTGAATTGGGAGTAAACTTACTGTCGGTACGAAGGGTACAGCGGAGTAAATGGACTCGTTAAGGTGGATGGAAGTATTTGGTACGAGGGGTTGCATCCGGGAGCCTGACTCTCATCATATTTCGTTGTGCCGACGCAAACTGGGGGTGTGGTTGGGTGGGGTGGGGAATTCTTTGCGTGATGGGGGCGCACCCCCTCTTGTTTTTAAACGAATCCAGGCCGATCTAAAACGACCATTACGAGTCAAAAAGGGAGGGGGAGCAGAAGGGAACAGTATAAGGGGAGTACCTGTAAGAAAAACGGAGTGGTTGCAATCTAAAGCGTAAAAAGCGCGCTACGAGGGGGCACACAAGAGTGGGTAGAAGAACAGGTCCGGTAATATGCCAAATATGCATAAACAGATATAGAGAAAAAAAGGTTTAATCACGAAGATGCCCGGCCTCCTCACGAGGGCGGACGAAACAAAAACTACAGGTCATAGGCGACCATGCAGATGAGGTATGAGAGTAACAGACAAAAGGAGGAAGTCCAGACTTGGATAGGAGGGGAAGGTGGGCACTAAAGATCCAGGAATATCTCTCAAATGAAGAAGACGACTATCAAGGCCAGTATGAAAGTAAGACTACAAAAAAATCCTCACTTTTGGTTGTGGCAACACGGCTCCAATGGAAATCACAGACCGTGGACCTGCATCAGTCCCCGATTTCTGCACCGGGGGGCCACGGACTCTGGAACGGACCGAGCAGAGGAGCCAAGAACAGAAAACACAACTGGAAAAAGGTGGGGGGAACGAAGCTTATGAAAAGGGGGGGGGTCACACCAACACGAAGGTGTCGCGGAAAAAAAGAGCTGCCGGCTCTCCGCAGAAATCAAGCTGAGCGCCACCCGGTGATTGGACACGAAGGGGGGGAACGAGACGGGGAGCCAAGAAAGGTTGTCGAAGGCAGTCCCCAACCAGCTACCCAGTGTAGAAACGCCTTACTAGAAAGGGTTTCGGGGCGGTGCACAAGAACAGACCATCATTGTCTCTCATAACCGGCAAACCCATGCACCATACAAGACGGTCCAGAAGGGAATTAAGGGGGCAAAGATACCTGTAAGGAAAATTTCTTGCGTAGAGAATCGAGGCTTCATCACCTAAGTCATACAGGCACCAGGTGGCTATATACGTTCGAAGGAAAGGAGTGAAGAGAGGGGACTAGGTTGGAAAAAGTTCTAAAAAAAAAGATCAGAGATGGGGAGTGGGGACATTTTCTCAGTGGAGTAGGAGCTTGACAAGGATACATTACACACACACACACACAAACCACGAAACCGATTGCCAAACCCAAGGCCAGTCCCGGCGCCGTCCTAACTACACGACCTTAAAACAAAAAACGCACACGCGGGACCTGCCCTGAGGGAAAAGGAACTAAATAAAAAGATAAAAACCGCGCCAAATAGCAATCGCAAGGATGTTGCAAACAAAGGGACAAAGAGCAAGGCTGTCGCGCCGGCCACATGAAACAACCGGGCTGGACAGATGCCGGGTAACCAACCTCATAAGAAAAAAAACAGTAACCCACCCACAATCTGCAGACGGTGTCCCCCCCACCTACACTGAGGCAGGGAGGAATGGAGCATCCAACCACTAACACCACACCGCAACCACACTCACGCCCTTCAGGGCCCTCCCTGACACAAAAAGGGGTCGCTCAAAAAAGAAGGAACAATCGTAAACGGCGTTAAAGGGATAATACGAAATAACAAAGCCAGTAGCCTGGGTTAAGGACTTCGGGCAGCGCCGTCCCGGCCTGGTTGTGACGAATAGTAGGAGAAAAAAGAACAGGGGGAGGAAAAAATAAAATCCCATCACCTTGCTCACATTCGGACTCCAAATCTATAAGGGAACCGCTCTGTGGGTCTTCAGGTCGCGGCAGGGACGCAGCCGTTCTCGGTCGAAACCGGGGATCGGCCAATGTTTTGAAGAGGGGGACGGGGCCAGACAGTACTCAAATGTTACTTCTGGGGTGAGGTTAATTAACGAGATTGGGGGGAGAACCTGGAAATTCGTTATTAAGCATTTCCCCGACTCTTCTCGTGTTTGAAATTGCTTTATATGCAGGGGGTGCCATGTAGGATTCGTTTCCCGTTCCGACATCCAGGGTAAGGAACCAAAGAGTGGGAAAACGTGCCCGATGTCGGCGCTCCCCAAGAACTGGAAGACATCGACCAAAGGTGCCCCACGAAGAAACCATCGCACAAACCCCTAACAGGACAACTTTGTGAGCCCTATCGATATAATTTTGGTAGAGACTTAGCGGGAAAAGGTGGGTGTTTAAACAGGCAATCGTCTAGGACTGGAGGGAACGGCACCTGAGTCAACAATAGGAGCGCCCAAGGGAAAACCCATGAACTTGGAAAAAAGGGATGACACGCTCACTTCACTGCGAAGATGGGGTGAAGCAAACAGATCGGGGGAGAAAAAGGCGGGAAGGTGGGCACCACCCTTCCCCGCACGAAGTACCCCGGTTTAACCCCGAATACGTGAAAATTCACCACAGAACCCACAAGCCGACGGGGAGAAGGAAAGGCCTCAGTTGAGGGCCACCCGGAACTTTCTGCGTAGGGGGTTCGACAATAGCGGGGGGAAAAATGAAAGTGCGGCCTTCAAGGACGAATGGGGGAAGACGAGTAGTCGGGGCGGACACACTGGGCGAGCCAAAAAAAGCAGCCCAGCTGTATTCCTCTTCTGGCTTCTACTCTCCCGGTAAGGAAGCCTTCGAAGGAGGGCTTCGGGATCATCACGGGAAGCCCCGGGGAGGTTCCATTTTGAGGCATACCTACCGACGGACGGCCACGTCTACCGCGACAATTAACCAAAAGTGGGGGATGGAGGGGGGGGCTGCTTCGCGACTAGGAGCAAGTGGTGGCTGGGGGAAAACCAGAATAAGGGGACACAAGGGGCGGGATAGGGGTCTGAAGGTGGTGTTCTTGTCTTAGGCAAGCCCCATCTGGACCGCGATGGGGGGAAACAATAAGAAAAAGAGGGGGGGTTGGGGGGGTTGTTTGTCTATATTGTTAGGGATGAATGTGCCGGCGAGCGCGCGGGACGACAGTAGTGAAAAGAAGGGAGGGGAGACGCGGGGGGGGATCTTGGGGTGATCAAAAAACGGGGGGCACTTGTGTAAGGGGGGGTAGGCTGTTTAATCTCGTGATTGCGCACTTTGCGGGGGGTGTGGTTGTGACCAAAGCAAGTGTTTTCCCCTGCACGGGGGGGCAAGGTCCAAAGGTAGACAAACCAAACACAATGCAACGCAACCCAAGCAGAACCACACCAGATGAAGAAGCCGGGAGAGGTCATCAAGAGCGGGGCGGGGGGAGGGGATATCCGTAGGAAAAAACACGCCAGGACTGACAAAAGCCAAACGGACGGGACGGCGGACTTCACTTTAACAAAGCTCGTGGCAGCAAAACAGAAATAATAACATATAGGGTGACGGAATGTTCACTTATCACTACAACATATCGGGTCCTGTCCCGCAAGCCAACTAACGTCGGGGGGAAGGGCCGGAACTGCACATTCTCTCCCCGAGTGGGGGAACCCTGTCAAGATAAGCCCTCGCAGTGGAAAAGAACGGACCTACCAGCAACAACGCTGTGGGCAAAAGATAACTACTCGGAAAAAAAAACCAAAAAAATAAAATAAAAAACGTTAAACGAACATGTAACCTACTCCTACACCTTTTTTTAACTCGGGGGCTGTTGCTCTTTGTGTAAATTGAGGTTTAGTTGGTTGTAGAAAGGGGACTATCCTCTGTGGCCTCCGATCCAGGGTCCTGTATCCGGACACCGAAATTGACTACAAAACCTAGGGGCGACCAAAAAACAACGTGTCATCGGGCAGCAAGGAAAAGCAAGGGTGGTGGCCTACGGTCTGGCTGGGGGCATGATCGGTCTCTAGATCAGTAGTCTAATGGTGTGCCCGGAGAGACCAATGGGGGGGGGGCGGAACCAAACATAAAGGGACGCGGGGGGTTTCAAAGCGGTCCCCTTCTACTCCTGTCCATTAGGGCCCCAGGATTTCTCGCACTCACAGCCCCAAAAATTTTTCTCTACGTCGAGTGTCAAAACGCGGGAACATAGATAGTAGAAACAAGGGCTTGGACACACATACAAACAGAGGCAAGTAAAGTTCTCGATGGGAATTATCGCAGGCGATAAAAGGAATGTGGGTGTGGGGAGTTTTGAACGTGATGGTCACCGGCTCAGTCCTTTGTGGACTCAGGTGGGGGTCGATGGGGGTTTTGCGAACAGTCATGGTCTTACTGAACTGGGTCCTGGGTAAGGCAGGGAACTACCTAGGCGGCCTTGGATCCCATTTCGTCCCAAACCTCAAATTGCGGGACAGGTTCATACTACGCAATACTCCACAACTTTCTGTGGGGAAGTTGTAGGGGAATGCGCTTTTTGTATTTATGTGGGCAAGTTCAAAAATGTCGTAATGTATACTTTCACTAAGTGACTAATGTGTAGTGGTGCTCAAATTGCCAATCTACCACTAGTGAACCTGGTTAACGGGGGTGGGGTGCTCAAAACGGTGTGGGTTGTGTTATTGAAATACTCAGGTTTCCTTGTAAAAATGTGGGTTGGGGGGGGCGGTGGGGTTGCCCACAACTCAGCCGAAATGGCCCAAAAAGATAGTTATTTTTGCGGGCTCACTATGGACCGGTAGCTAACTGGGGTCCGGCACACGGAGCTAAAAAACACAAGGGGAACCATCGGGGGGGCAACGACGAGGTGTAGTGGGGGCGCTGCGTATCTACATGGGGGTGAATAGGCGGAACACAAGAAACTACTAGGGAGTGACAACACCACCATCAACCGCCCGTGAAGGCTGGCGTTAAGAAAATTCTCAGCGAAGACTTCCGCTGAAATGTACAGTGTGGCACGGCGGTACCGGGGGGGGGGATGCAGCCCTCCTCAATCCTCAGGCACCGGTGAATTGGCACGCGAAAAGGGGTTAGGGAAGGGGGAGACGGAGAACACAAAAACCACCAAAAAAAAACAAAAAAAAAAAAAAAGGAAACTAACCCACAAAAAACACACCAAACCCCAAAACACCACACTAAGGCAATACGTGGATTTCCCAGCCTTCGAACAGCCCGGCCTTCTAGCCTGGCTGGGGCGGCCGCAGGCAGAAGGGAAATCTACGGAACAAGACAGAATCTTAGCAGGAGGTTAATCGATGGGTCGTGGAAAGGTCGTGAGGGACACGGGGGGGGGATTTGGGCCAGATCGAAAACGCACCTTGACAGAGAAAAAAAAAAAATGTCCATGTTCCAAGGGATTCGTGGTCGCTAAGTAACCACTAGATAAAAAACCAAGTCCGTGAGGGTAGGGGAACGCTCAAACTCGGGGGCGGCCCCATGGGGCTGTTCGGTGTAGCAATGTAGCAACCCTGGACGATACAAACGAGGCTGTGGGTCGTCGAACCGGCGGTGTGATGGATTTTCGGCGTGGGTGCTGGGCTGCGGCAGTGGGTCACTGAGAAATAAAATGGAGGGCCACCCGTTTGGCCCATACTCGAATCAAAAGAAGGCCAAGTGCTAAGGGGCGGTAGAATAGATGAGGGTACCAAAACGGGTGTGCAGGACCCCACACTCTGTAACGTTTTGCGTCGGAGGGGGGGCGCACACTCAAGCGCTGCCAGTTCCCAAAAGGGCGAACCATATCATGCGGGAACTAGTGTCGAACAGGTCTGAGGGGGGGGGGCAACTGATCCTACAGTTTTCGCGATCGTCCGCAGGAGTCAGAAAGAATCTGATAAACACAAAAACAGTGCACGTAAAAGTAGTCTCTTCTAGTAACGGCTCGAAAGTGGCGAAAAAGGAGACCAGGGGCCAATGATGGTCACACATCGAACTTTGTCGAAAGTGTCAGAGGCAGGGCAAGAACTGTAACCTGGAGGGGGGGACTTGCGGGCCTGCGGGAAAGAGGGCTCAACGAATAAAAAAAAAAAACAACTTCTTCCGTCACAGCCGGCACGCGTTAGGGAGACGGGCCAAAGGTAACCGTATAGTTTCTATGGACATCGACCGCTTAAGTCTCTCCCCACCAAGTAAACTCAACCGGAAGGGACACTTGAATACCTCCCAACCTTCAACTGCCAGTCCGGTCTTAAGGGGATCAAATTTCTCCGCTAACGGAGAAACGTATTTGGAGACCCTCACTGGCCTATGCTTAACTTCCCGCCAAAATACAAAGCTGCAATAGGGGAAAACGGCAGCACCAGTCATCCCTTCCCTCCTTCGGGGCATCCCAACCTGCCACCACGGACGACGAGCTCCACAAGGAGTGGGAAGTACAAGAAGACGGTGCCGCGGTCTGCTCGGTCGGCCGTGGCGTCAAACTAACGCTAAGAAAAACAAACCAGCACCCGACCAAGAAAAACAAATCCGCACTAGGGGCCCGCTGCCTGTGTGGACAACAAAACATTGACGCGTGGAAATATCAAACCGTAAGGACCTCACGCAATGGGAGCAGCCGAACCCATAGACCCGCCCATCAACGCCTTCCCGTAGTGCCCATCGGGAAAAGACCCACCCGCTGGGGAGGGGGCGAGTAAAACATTCCCCCTCAGCACCTGCAACCGGGATCAAGTACAACTACTAACCTTCTGGGGGCAACCTCGCCTGTCCTCCGAAGTCCCGGAGGACCCCGATGAAAAAAAAGAGGTGACGGGTCAGGTAAACCACAAGCGCTTATAAATGCGCAAGGGATTATGCAGTGCAGAAGACTCACGTGGGCAGGGACCAAGAACAGGGATCCCGGGGCAACCGGCCCAATAGAGGCGACGACGCGATACAGGGGATCCGGGACGACAAACGTCCGTTCCCCCAGACAAAGAAACCCGAGAGGAACCCCGAGAACGGGAGACGATCCTCTCCCGCAGGGGAAATAGAAAAAAACCAGATATCGAACAACGGGAATCCGTCAGACGGCACCGTCGGGGCTAGTATCTCGCTAAAACAAGGTCCAGGGGACTCGCGTCGCCCCGTTGTTGTAGCGGGAAAGTGGGGGGGGGGCGGGGCACAAGGGGGGGGGATGGGCGGGGGGGGGGGGGGGGGGTGGGGGGGGGGGGGGGTGTCTGGGGGGGGGGGTGGGGGGGGGGGGGGGGGGGGGGCGGGGGGGGGGTAAAACGGGGCGGGGGGGGGGGGGGGGGGGGGGGGGGGGGGGGGGGGTGCGGGGGGTGGGGGGGGGGGGGGGGGGGGGGGGGAAGGGGGGGGGGGGGGGGCAGTGGGGGGGGGTGGGGGGGGGGGGGGGGGGGGGAGGGGGGGGGGCCGGGGGGGGGGGGGTGAGGGGCGGGAGGGCGGGGGGGGAGGGGGGGGGGGGGGGGGGGGGGGGGGGGGGGGGGGGGGGGGGGGGGGGGGGGGGGGGGGGGGGGCGGGGGGGGGGGGGGACGCCGGACCGAGCAGGGAACGAGTCCACAGCCGAATCATGCCGCTTCGGCAGCGCGTCCCGCACCAGGCGAGGATTGAGTGGAGATCACAGCCTCCTGTATACGCAGGCTCCGTGGACCTTCGATCCTGAATGCTCGAACTGCGTCAAAGAATCTTCATTCAGGCAGCTTCGCAAACTCGACCGAAAAATCACATCCGTCCAATTTTCCAGGCTCCTGGCTTTCCCATCTCGTAAACTTCTAGCCGCACGGACAAAGCTCGACGCAGTTTCTTGACACGCCTTGTAACTAGCCGCGGGGTGACCTAACATCGGGGCACGCGCCTGGGGGTGACTCAACACAAGAACTCTCCAGCGAGCCCGTGAAGGGGCCAGCCTGACCAATCTGAAATTGCGAAAGTTCTGGACGGGTGGTGTGAGTTCCCTAGGCCGGGGGGATGTGGGGGGGAGGAGGTAGGAAGAAGCAGGGAGAAGGGGGGGGGGGGGAGGGGGAGGTGATGTAAGGGGAGGGGTATTAAGGAAGTGTGAGGTGTTGAAAGGGGGGAGTGGACACAGTAAAGGGGGAACGGAGAGAAAGGGGGGGGGAGGCGGGGGGGGAGGGAGGATATAGAGGTGGGAGCGGAAGGAAAGTAGGAGGGGGATGGGGGGATGGTGAGGCGGGAGGAGAGGGAAGAGGGGAAGGGGGGAAGAAGAGGAAAATGGGTTGAAAGAGAGTAAATAAAGAGATAGGGTGGAGGGATGGAGAAGGGGGAGTATAATAAGAGAGAAGGGTGGACGGAGGAGAGGGGGAGGAGGGGAGAAAGATGAGAGGAGGACAGTGGGGTGGGGAGGGGCGGGGGGGGACGTGGGGTGGGGAGGTGAAGGGTAGGGGGAGGGAAATATGGGGGCGAAGGTGGGAGGTAGGTGGGAAGTGAGTGGGGAAAGTGGGGAGGACGAAAGAGGATGAGCGAAGTAATGGGCTTGAGGAGGCGAAAGGGTGGTAGAAAAGAGGGGGGGAGGAGGAGGGGGGAAAAGAAGGCGGTGCGTAGGGTACCCAAACGTTTGGCCACCCCCCAACCCCCCCAAGAGGGGAAAAGAAACTGGGTTGGTCCCAGAACCACTGACCCCCACAAAAACCGGGTTTGTGGGGTGGGGGCAAACAAGCATTGTTTGGGGTATGGGGGGTTGCCCCAAACCTTGGGGGGAAAACTTGTGAATGCCAAAACCCCGTGGGTGTAAAAAACCAAACCGACGTTTGTGTACGTTTTTGTGGTTGTGGTTGCAACACCTTCCCCCCCAACGGGGGGCCACCGTTTGCCCCGGGAAACCCAAAAAGTGGTTGGGCACTTGGTTGTGGGGTGGTTTGGTCAAAAAAAGTTTGGTTTTGTTGGTGGTGGGGGTTGGTGTGGTTTGTGCGTGGTGAGGCAAGAGACTTTTTGTGTTTTTGGTTTGTTTTAATTTTCACGCTTGGGTCCTTTGGGTGAGAGCAGGCGAAGTGGTGGGGTTGGGGGTTCACCTCGGCCCGTTGGAAAAAAAAACCAACGACACCTAGGGAAGCGCCCCCCCCATTTGTTGGGTGCCCCCCCCATTGTTATTGCGAGCGCAGAGACCGATGGAGGTGGGGAATAGTTGTTTTGTGGTTGCGTGTTGAGGCCACCACCCCACCCGGCACAAACGGTTACAAGGGGGGAGGTGCCACAGAAAAAAACCGGTCACCGGACAGGGAGGGGCCAGGAAAAAGTACGAGAAAAAGGGAGGGTAAGGTGGGGAGGAATGATCGGTCGGAGGGAGGGGGGAGGGGAGGGAAGGGGGGGAGAGGGATATAGGGGGAAAGGGGGGAGGGAGTATAAAAGGGTGGATATAAGGGGTAGGAACGAGCGAGGAATGTGAGGGAAGTTAAGGAAGGCGAGGAGAAGCTGAGGGGGATGGGGGGAAAAAAGAGGAGGAGGAGCCCAGGAAGGGGGGGGGGGGAAGGGGAAATATGGGAAGGCGAGGGGTAGGGGTAGGGGGGGGAAGGCGGACGGAGGGAGGGGAGGGGGAGAAAAATCCAGGCACGGGTGAAAAAGACGACACAGATGTGGGAGGGGGGCAAAGGGACATTGCGGGATCCAAGGGGGAAACGGAAGGAAGGTGGTGGGGGAAGTAGGGGGGGAAATTAGATGCTGGGGGGAGAGAGGGAAGAAAAGAAGGGGAATTAAGGGAAGAGGGGGGGGAGAGGGGGGGCGAAAAGGGGAAGGGGGGAAGGGTGGGGGTAGTGGGGAAGGGGCGATCGATGTTGGAAGGAGAGGATACCAGGTACGACCGAGACAGTTATGACGTCCGGTGAATCGGCGTTCAAGGACGGGGTGGTAGTAACTTGTGACCGGTGGTGAGGCGGAGCACGCCAGGCTTAGCTCGGTGGAGTGTTAGGTCTCTGCTGTGCGAATTTCTTTTAAACTAATCTTTTGTTGACTACAGGAGGAGAACGTTTGGGGTATTGTGGATATGGGATGGTGCTACCATTAAAAGAGGAGCGGTAGTAGACACGGAGTTGAGGGTTGTTGCGACATTGGAAGAGTGTCTCTGGGGGCGCTTGGGGGCCACGTTCACTCTTGTGATCAAACGAGTTGGGGGCGCGCCTAGTGCGTATCGGAACTTGGGTTAGAGTGGGCCAGCTCAGACAAGCCTCTGGTTCTATGCGGGTGGGGGAATCCCTTCCGAGGCGGTCGTTCCCCAAGCAAATAAGCAAATTCAAATCACTACAAGAAGACGGCCGGAGGGGTGTTTCCAAGAAAACCGATCGTCCGGGACAATCGCAAACACCACGATCATGACATCTTCAGCCACCCCTCTCATCCACCAGAAAGCCGTACCCTCAAGGGGGGGGACTTCCCCCTCGGGGTACACCCGTGAGGGCGGCCCCCGGATGCCACAACCGCCCAGGCCCTTACTCCGCCTACCGCCACCTCGATTCCAGGAATACCCGACACCTTGCCTTCACGGCCTCACGGTAGGTCATGGAGGACTAGTAAACACCTTATTCGACGCAAACTCCATCCAAAACATCGAGCTTTCCGGATCAGGATGGGTGCGGGGCAAAAGGGCATAAATAAGAAGGGACCTGGGGGAACAGGGTTCCCGGCCATAGTAATGGTGGAATGCACCGATCAGGAAAATTGGTAAGAGGTATTGAAAGCCACTAGATGTGGTCCAACCTGTCCCTGAGGAAGGAAACGATTAGAAGAGCAATATGGTTGGGGGTCTTTCGGGTAGAGAAGAGTTGCAGCGAATCAGCGTGTACGACAATTTCCAAAAACTGGCAGGAAACAGTCTGGGGAAGCGGGCCATAGGACGGTAAACCCAGCAATTCGGAGGAGAACTGTATCGGTTATATTATGATGAAACAAAAAAGACACGTAGTAGGAGAAAAAGATAGAAGAGACTTCCAGAGGTGAGGGGGGTCCTTCCTCCCGGGGGGATAACGGAAAAAAAGCAGGGGGGTCTCGGAACCGGCTGTCTGCAAGGTATATCACGATCGCGGAAGGCACCAAGAAATCCAGCAGAAAAAGTCGACGACGTAGCTTCTTAGCAGGATGGGGACGGGAAAACACCACATCGAGGTACGGGGCCAAACTCAAGACAAAGTAAGGGAGGGCAGGGAATCAACCCGGTAACTTCTTTCCTTAACTGGGAGACCGGGGTGACGGGACGGGGGGCGAATTCGTAACTAACCCCGCGCGGGTAGGGGGGGACAGCGATTTGATCACTTTTCCCGCAGTTTGGGAGAGAGGATGAAGGGAGAAAGGGGGCTGGAGGCTGTGTCCTGGCGCATAATGAAAGGCCTTGTTAAGAATCTATTACCAGCGGGAAGGAGTGAGGCTGGTTCTGGCGATGAGTAAGTTTTTGGGACGGGGAGGAACTAGGGGCAACTAAATGGTTGGGGGTCGAGTAGAGGGAAACTCCGGGGAGGTTGGGAAACCCGGGAACGTTAAAATAGAGTGGAAAGTTTGGGACGGGAAGTTTTTTTATCTCATGGGACGGGAGAAAGTAATTGGGGTGGTAGGCGTGGAGCCCGAGCGGTTAGTCCCATGCTGGCCGTCATAGACACTGGAACCCAAATTTACCACCTCACTTCCCACGAAACCAGACCTAAAAAGAAGTCAACCGCTGCACACGGAGGTCATCGGAAGATTCGCCAGGAGGGAATGAAAAGTACCGGATTTGTCTGCCTCTATGGGGGGGCAAGCAGTGAATTCTCACGGGGGAGGGGGAGGGGGTGTGTGGGGGGAAGGACAGGCAGGTGTACATGGAGGGGGGGGGGGGGGGGACGGGGAGTTGCTTTGGGACCAAGGGGGATACCGGAGCCAAAGTTACGGGGGGGGGGATCTTGAGACATAGGGGGCAGGGATCTTGTCAGGAAAGGTCAAGGAGACTTGGCGCGAAAGGCATAAACTGCTTGTTGAAGGATCGCCACAGCGCGGGGGTGGCGCGGATGAGAGGGTTAACAGGTGAAATTGAAGTGTAGGTGTCTGGTTCTAGATGACCTGCCGCCGAAGATAAACTGGGGGGATCAGGCCACGGGAAGGCCTTCAGGTCCAAGCGGATGGGGGATTAAGAGGCCTATTGGCCTTCAAGAAAAGAAGGAGAAGGGGGGGGCAGGGGGCAGAGAAAGCTGGAGGGGGGAGAGAGCGAAGTGGCTAGGCCTGGGAGGTAAAAGTGGGAAACTCCAGTGGGTAGGGGAACTCCAAATGAGGTCAACAGTTCCAAAGAAAGGTGGGGTGAATCATAAGTAAAGGCAATGGGTCCGGGAGCGAAAGCGGACCGTGGGTAGTTTGGGGAACTTATCTGTCCGAACGCGCGGGGCTGGCTCTTTAGTACCCATGGTCGTATCGGGGTGACAGCCTAGTGTGGAAAAAGGCGGAAACACCCGGAGGCGCGCGGCGGGCGAGGGACAACGTTGTTGCGAAGGGGGGTAGGGGAGAAACGGGCAACGGGGCGTCGGGTACTACTGACCGAGGGTACGGAAAGCGAAAACCAAATCGCCACTCGGTGGCTGGCAAGGGGTTCTAAAGTGTGTTCGAACTCCCGCAATGGACGGAGCAACGGAAGAAGAAAGGATGAATACCTGCATTGAAGATGACCTGAAGCCGCGGGGTTTGTTGATTCCTGAAAAAGGCGTTCTTCAGCGGGGGGACAACAACAGGGAAGAACTGTGGAGCAGGAAGGAGAAAAGGTGTAAGTCCGGTCGGGTGGGTAGAGGTGTCAGGGCTGTCGGGCACAATGACGGACAGGACCCCGAGGTTTGGGCGTTAAAGACCTAAGGGTCTCCGGCGCGTATTAGAGGGGTCAATGTAGTGTTAAGGGGATGAATGGGGGGCATACTATGGTGGATCTCGGGGGAAAGCAGGACAAATTCCGGGGGACAAAACTGTCACTTCGGAAAAGGGAGTTTCGATATTGGCTGGTGACCTTGTTTGACCATGGGAGCCATGTAGAGGGGGGGGGGTGTGGGGGGTTTCAATCGTTCAACCCTCCGCAATCCAGGCGTCAGACACCCCACTCGTGAAGGGGAAGGGTACAAAAAGAAAAGGTCCCTCTTCTTGATAACTGCGTACATTTCATGGTAACGAGGGGGAGGGTAAGCATTCAAAAACGGGAAAAGCTATATGGTGGCGATTTGGGCCTAAAGTTTCATTCGGGGCTTGATTTGCGGGATGTAGGGAAAAAGAGGTCTTGGACGTACAAAAGAAAGCACAGGGGGATGTTTCAAGCGGAGTTATCTTAATAAAAAAGGGGTCTGATAAAGGAACCCATTGAAGAAAGGGGTCGCAAACACAGTAGGGTGCGGTCAGCTAAGGGGCCGTCCCGGGGCGGGGTGGAAGGAATTAAGCACGGAATGTGGGGGGACGGTCGCCGTGGAAAATGTAAGGAGGCACAAAGAGGTGCCACATGGTGTGAACATCACAATACCGAAATATGGCACGCGGAACCAGGGCTCTTATTTATTGTCTGGGTCAAAGAAAGGAGCTCCATGAGCCCGAAGTCTGAAATTAAGGTTCTGCCCTGCCAGCAGGAACAGTTCGACAGGTCGGTGGGGGACCGGAAAAGGGGGGCATCCACAAGTAGAGATAATGTAAAGAAGGAGCATTAGAAGGACACAAAGAAAAGGAGGAGGGGGGGGTGATGAGATCTTCGAGGAAGTCGAAATCCGGGGGGAAGGCTGGACCTGGGAGGCCTTTTTCACTCAGACTGGGAGGGAAATGGAGGCCTGTGGAGGGGCCAGAACGAACATGGAAGATCTGGAGGAGGGCCGGAGTCATATAAGTAGCAAACCGCCTACAAGAAGGGGAAGCCAAGTCGGAGGGAGGGATCCCGGGAAAACCAGGGGGGTCAACTAAGGGGGCAGCTGGAAATAACAGTGAAAAGATGCTCCAGGGACCCACCAACCGACAAGGACCCGCCCCATTAAAGGAACGGTTCCAACCCGTCACAGACCACCACAGCAACGTCCGGGAGGAAAAAGTGATCCACCGTGGCTTAAGACCGTCGGTAGGCTCTGTTAGGAGCCTTTCCAGGGTTAAAGCCTGAGATGCAAAAACGGCATAGATAAAAACACGAAGGCATAAAAAATAATAGGGGGGGGGGTTTCAACACCTAGAAAAAGGAGAAAGGGTGTCCTTAAAGATAAGGATTCCATCACCACCAAAAAAAAAGTGCCCAGAGTCTCTCAAAAGCAAAGTCTGGGACTGAGGCAAGATCCGGACTAGGTCCGTTGGTTTTAACCCCTCACGCTTGACCGGTCGAGGCTGCGTCGGAATACTTTCTTTGTCCAGACGCCACAACTCACCATTCCTTTCCCCGCGAAGCGTCAGGAACTTATAGGCGACACCCGCATACATCGGCTTCAGGTGAGGGGAGCCGGGGTGGGTAACCTTCCGGTTTGGAACGAAGGACAAGTAGAACAGATCAGCTTCCCAAGCCCATGGCTCAGAGAAGACCCTATCCCGGAACACCGGACGAGACGAGGGAAAGGATGGGGGGATTCACTCTATCGGTTTCCCATCCCCACCCATCCGATTTGTCTGGACTTACATCAAAACGGGAAAAGATGCGAACATACTCCACCCACGGGCTCAACCAGAAACATACGACCTGTCGAACAATACTAAGTCGGAATAAGAAAATTTTCGTGGAGCCAGGAAAAAAAAACGCATGGGTGGAAGGGTTCAGGAACAAAAGCATCTTCCAGGCATATAAGAGCGCAAGGGAGGGTGAGGGGGCTCGACTGTGCGAACTAACTTTTGCTTTGATCAGACAATGTTTAGTTAAAACTTGGATTCGAAAAAAGGGCAGCAAGGAAAACCCTAGGAGCGGGCGGACAGCAAACCATTTACCTGGGCTCCAAAACGCTCAAAAAAGGGTCCCTGCGGAGGAATAGCACCGCGTTAAAGAAAAAGGAAACTAGGCAAAACCCGATGGGAGACCCAGGGGGGGGGGGGGGAAAGAAAAGCGCACAGGAGGGACTGTCGAAAACTTCACACACCAAAAAGGGGAGGGAACCCTCGAGAAAGGGGTTACGAGGGACAAAAAAAAACTGGGGGAAACGGCGGGGAGGAGGGGCCCGCCACAAGGAAGGGAACATCGACCTAGGAAGGAAAAGCGCCAGTCCAGGGAAGGCGCAAACGAAGGGATTCCATCGCATACGGAAAAAAAAGGCGAGATGGAAGGAAGAGTCAAAATCAAAACCCCTGGGCAAATCAGGAAGGGGGGGGGAACTAAAAAAGAAAGAAAAAAATTAAGCTCACGGAGAAATCTTAGGAGGCATCATGGTGAGCACAAAGAACAAAGAGAAGCTAAAGCAAAGGCACCGTAAAAGAGTACAAGACTCGCTTAGGGCGATTTGTTTCGAAATCAAGAAAAGAGACATACTGGCGAGACAGTTTAGGGAAACGGGTAGACCTGAGGGACTCGCCTAACTTTTAGAGTTAGACGTCTCTCGTTTCCTACAAACTGAATATCGAACAGGTGGAGAAAGGAGTTAAATCTTTCCGGTGGAGCAGAGGGCCACTAGTCTTCGCAAGCAGGGGCATATTCCATGGGTCCATTCTGGTCCTTCGGTGTCTCAAAAGATTGAATGGGGGCTTTGGTGGTAGACTGAGGTGAGTTGATCGGGGGGCTTACTTAGGGGGCTTGAAAAAAAAAGTAAGCCGTCTAGTGAACCCCAACTAAAACCCCCGAGGCCGAGGAAAAACACACTATCCGACAGCCTCACACTCCACATATCAAAGAAAGACAATAGGGGGACGATGTAAAAATCACATGGGGAACCCTCCAAAAACTATCAAGACCGGCCTAAAACATTCCACCTGAGCCAAAAAGGGACAGCAGATTGCAGGCCGCCAGGGGAGAAGGGCCAAAAAACTCAAACCAATCCTGCAATACAGAAAGCAGCAATGCAGGAGAGCCCCTAACTCCGGGAAAAGCACCGGGCCAATAAAAGAAGAGACACATCTTAGCCAGCTCGCAGAAATGAGTCTCGGTACAGCAGGTATCGTCTAGACCCAAGGCAACTTCAATAACCAGGAATTTAGGAAGGGGAAGGGGTCCCGAAACAGAAAAATTTAGGGTGCCCCCGCAACGCGGTCCTGGTCGGGCGGTGATGGGGATCCAAGGGAGGGGGGACAGCGGAAAAAAATGCTCCTGATAGGAAGCCTATCGGCGGAGAATTGTTCTGCTAGCGAAGGGTGCACGCCTCTGGAGGTGGACTAGTGAGACAGCCGTACATCGACCAAACAGTTTGGGGGCAGAGTGGCCCGAGCCACAAGACCTCGGCAAGCCGAGTCGTAGAAGAGAGAATGACATAAACAAAGTATGAAGTAAAGAGGGCTAGAGGAACGTGGACATCAGAGTTTTGGGGGCCGGGATCTCTGGTACGCTCACCAAAGTGTCTCTGTACCGGAGGAAATGGAGGTAAACTCTTCCGGGAACCTCGCGATACCAAGCAGACTCTGATCCGAGAAAGGAAAAATAGGAACTGCCTAAATTTCGGAGCCAGAAAGGGGGAACGTCACCAAATCCACCGCGAAAGTCCCGTCTTTAGGCAGCAACCCGTGAACTTTGACAGGACTTTTGAAGGAAGGGGGGGGAAAGGGGGATTGAAGCCAAAGAGCCCCCTTTAAACTACTCTAGTTGCTCTAGCTTTCGACTCAGTTTGAAAAGTGGAAGAGGTAGGCTACCCTTGGGTCTCCGCGTTGGACTTTCAAAGAGGAATACTGATTCTTTTCGTTCAGGAGGGAGGGGGAAGGTGTCTACGCTGTTCCTGGGGCAACTGTTTGGCAAGGCCAGCTTCAGGGTGGAAGGGGGGGGAAAGGGAATTTGGGTGAACAGGTGGGCTGAGAGGGGATCTAAGGTTGTGCGAGGAGCTTACTCTACATTTTCTGGTAATCCTGCCGAGTCGAGTCGGTTCGAGGGGATGGCCGTTAGGAGTTAACGCATAATGAAGAAGGGTTGTTGGCGGGGCGCCACGAGCTGGGGGCTTAACTGTAGTACTGGGGGCCGCGCGATACCTCCACTGATTAACATGGCACCCTCCGTGCGCTCCCCGACCAATGCTCAAAGGCTGGAACACCGCGTTACAAGAGGACAAACAGGGTGGAGAAGGATTGTCCCTACTTTCCATGGGGAAGCCCTCTGCGCACCCGCGGCCAATCAATCAGTTTTCAGCTGAGGGACCTTGCTGGTAGGGGGCATGGGGATCCGCAGTCGAACGGGTGGCGCGAACGGGCGGCGGAGAAACCAGTCTTTCCAGTGTGAAACTGTCAAAGAAGATTACTGCACGTCGGGGATCGCCACAGAAGCTCGGTGGTACGTCTGGAATGAAAAATTCTGCCGTTGATGTGTAGGGGGGGGAGAATGGAGCGTCCTACTATGCATAATGGGGCACTGACTGCCTGAATGCCCAGTAAAGTTAGGAATGTTGATTCAACTGGGGAGAAAGGTGACGCTTCAACTAAAAATATCTTTTGTGACGGACACGCTTTCCAAAGCAAACTAAGAAGGAGCTGGCAAAAGATGCTGGGAAATATGCGACAGGTGGCGGGACCTCAGAAATCCGAACTATTTTCTCCGTAAAAAGGGGCGAGCCGCGGCCAGCGGGAATTGGGGTGAAGACTCAAAGAGCGGAACCGACGGGGAGAGAGTATTACAAAAGGTGACGATATTGGGGTGTGACTATGTAACGTCACCCGCGTCGGATCGCAGATCGTCCGGATCAAGTGGGGGAAGTGGGGAGTTGGAGACAACGGTTAACGGGGTGGAGGGGAAGGGAAAAGATTGACGGGGCGGGTACTGCCCGCAGATAGGGCGGGGCCCGGGAGAGAAACAAGGTTAAAAGGGCCTCCCCCGCAGGGATTATCACAGTATGCATCAAGCAGAAGACATTTCGCTATCGAAGAGGTTTGGTGACTACAGTCAAAAGGTGGGGCAGGTCATAGTGTAAAGACAACGGGACTCCGGGGAGCGCGAATGACTTTTCCGCCGGTTCTTATGGGAAATCAGTGCTTGGGGACGGGGGGGGGGAGGTAAATGGAAAAACCCAATCGGTGGGCGGGCAAAGAATGTGCAAGGAGGTCAAAATGTCTTTCTAGGCTTCAATTGAAAAAATAGAGAAGAACTAAGTCAAAAGTCCGTGGTACAACCGGCACGGGAAGAGAGGGAGGGGGGTGCTTCTACCCGGTTAGGGGGGACGTGTTTTTGAAATTACTCAGTAAGGTGGTTCAACAAATCCTCAATCAATAGTCACCAAGGAAGTCAAAGGGGGGATAGGGTCCGAAGGGCTGGAGGGGAAACCCGTGGGGTCGTCATAATGTAGACGGCTCCGGACTGAATGTGTAAATCAGGATTGTCTGGGGCTGCAGGGGGGGGGCGGGCCTGAACAAGAGAACCGTTAGGGACCAGTTCGTAGCGGAATCAATGTGAGAAAAGTTCAGGCCTACGTGTAGCCCCCGGCAGTCGGGGGGGAGGGGTAAAAAGAAGGGGGGCCGGGGGAGGGTGGCACGGGACCGGGAGGGGGGGGTTATCCTCTTCAGCCAAGAGGCACCGACAGGGGGAAAAAGGTGTGACCCGATCCTCCCCGACAAGGCTAGGAAATCACGTTAAGTCGGGGTGTTCGCCTCTGCCTAAATTCGCAGCAGCGAGTCCGGTTCACAGTCGGCCACGCAGAAGGAAAAGCAGCGATTGTCAGGGAACCTTCTGACACATTGTGACTACTCTCATCCTGGCGTTAGGCGAGAAGATCTCGAGAAACAAAAACAACTTAAGGGGGAAGAAAAAGGATATCTTCGGATGGAACCTATATCGAGACCTTGGTATTTGAAAAACCTAAGGACGGAACACGGGGCTGGCCGCCCTAACTTTAACATGGTCCAGGCGGGCGGCTAGAGGCAAGCGGAGCAAAAAAGGACTTCCCTAAGCCGCGATGTGAAAGACAATCTGGCTGGCAACACCGTTTCACCAATGGGTCAGAGGAACCAGCGAATCTGGGACGCGACCGAAAAAAAAACCCTCAAAGGGGCACCACTAAACCGGAAAATGCACGGACCGGAACCCCGCCACTGCAAAGGGGCGCAAAGGTCGACGACCGGTGACGGACTAAGGATTGCAGTCTCCATCGGAAAACGGGTCATTAAAAAAAATAATGGAAATATTAGACAAAATCAAACGCCATCAGGAAACGAATGAACTCAGGTCCACAGAGTCAACAAAAAGCCGCGTTAAGCACTTCTTAAAAAAAACCATCGACCATCCTCGGAAACAGACCAGAACAGGTACGGTTTGTCGGGAAACCCTCCCGCTGTGCCGCGGATCGGGAGGGGGAAGGCAGAGGGGTCTGCCCCACAGACGAACTCCTCCCAAAAAACAGAAAGGGAGAGCACCTAACAGGAAGAGGACTGTGGGGGAAACACGTCATTTTGCGAAGAACAGGAGGAAAAAAGGAGCAAAGGTATCCGGCCAATGCTCATCGGGACAATATAAATGAAACCGGCAGCTCCAAACAACTCTTGGAAAATCAAAACACGGGTTACGCAGAAACTGCCAAAAACAAGGAAGAACGGAAACAGATAACAACAAACATAACATCACTCGAAAAAAAAAATGCTGGGTCTCCTAGACGCAAAAGAGGGGGACGTTCAGGAAAAAAGGACGAGAAGGGGACAGATGGCCCAGAGAAGGGATTGAGGGCGGGAAAATGGCATACTTGTTACTGACTCACGTAGGGGATTCAGGGAACAATTCCCTAACACCCGGCGGGTTAGAGCTCCTACACGGAGCCCGTCGTACCTAAGAAAGCCGGGGGCGCCACTAAACAATCGCAACCCAACGGGGGGGGAGCGTAACCCGGACGCGCGCAGGCTCAACGTTGACGGGAAAAACACCAAAAGGACCCGAAACTGGGGGAACACCGCCCGAGCACACGTAGGGGGCTCTGGGAGCTTCAAGAAATCAACCATTGCTATCGGAAACCATTTTTGTAAGAAAGGAGGGCGAAGGGGGCGGGTGCAGGGGACAGGGGACACGGGTAACCTTCACCTAAAGCAGCAAAGCCTCAGACATCGGGCCTTTCAGTCGCAGAAAAAAGTTTCGGCCACCAACCCGGGTACGCTTGAGGTGGCAAAATGCAACCTAGGGGGGCCAGAAAACCGTTCATCCCTTCTCCGGGAAGAATCATCAAATTTTCTCAATGGGCGAAGCGAGAGAAAAGACTGGAACAAGAAAAAAACCCTCCCCGGCACGCTCAGAAGACCGCTTCAACCTAGTCGGTCTCTAAAGACGGACTAGCATTCTGTCTCGACAAAAGGTTACTTAACGGGGGCCTTTGAGGAAGACATGTCTCCTAAGGGTTCTAATCCAGGGAGAGTGGCAGCAAAAAGACAAGAGCGACCGACTGGACTAAAATGTCCAAAACTTTGGAAGCTTCGACGATCTCGGCAGCACGTGAAGTTCCATCAGAGGCGGTGAACAAACGTAACAGGGAGGTACGAGGGGTTAGCGGGTGTTTGGGTACCCGGGGTTAAATATCATGGATATCTGACAAAAAAATCAAAAGGGTAACTGCCAAGCCGTTTAGCCCCGCCTCCACCCCATCGTACCAGCCACAAGTCTAGCCCTCGTCCACACCCGCACATCAGAACTCCCTCCTGGAAAAAAATATTAGTCCCCAAAATTTAGCCGCAGACACAAAGAGGCTATCCGCTCGTACAGGAAGAACACCTAACACCATCAAGGGACATCAAGCTGGCAGTAGTCCCCTTCATCACAATCCCGGCCCTCTAATCGGGCCCCTCGAAAGGCCCTAAATCCTCAAGGAAGAAGACTTGGGACCACATTGTTAACACAAAAAGGAAAAACGCTCACCATAGAGGAAACAGCGGACTGAGAAAAGCGCGGGATCGATCTACTGCCTCCCGCAGACCCAAGGTAAACTTCCCTAAAAACGGCAGGCCCCTGGCCAGACTCAAAGAATCTGGGCTTCGTGGGGGGGAAGGCCACTAGATTTTTCAAAAAAAACCCTGCCATTAACCCTTAGCCTCCGAGAGCCGACTCTACTAAGGGTGGTGTCTTGTATCTGCATATGCAAGCCATATCGTTACTCAGGCCGACAGAGGGACGGAGAACCATGTACGTGGTCGCGTCCAAGTACGACCCCCCGGGGTCGTCCGTAAGAGCGGACAGAAAGATCTCTCAAAACAACCCAGTTAGTCTTAGGAAAACAGCTACTTGGCCCTTAGGGGGGCGAGGAGGGCGAGGACGCGGACAACGAATTGGTCAAAGAGGGAACCGGAGGGAGGAATTCGAATCTCGAACGGGGACCTCCCGGGAAAAGGGACGAGCGGATCGAGGCTTCCCCATAGGGGGGAGGCCGTCTGGGGTGGGGAAGTTAAAAATAGACAAGACGAAAAGGAGGAGTTGCAGGGCCTGAACCCCTGGAGTTAGGGTTGGCCCAGTACAGGCTGCGGGGCGTCAAAGGGGATAAGGAAACCGATGGACGCGGAGCCGGTGTGCTCTAGCGGTGCGACGCACGTTTTTCGGAACGTCTAAAGGAGTAGGTCAGGAGGTTAGCTAGAAGGTCAAAGGGGAAGTGTTCTTAGAGGTACGCAGGGAAACTGCAGGAAAGGGGGGCAGCGTGGAGGAAATATGCTTCCGTTTCGGGGGTGAATTTGGCCTTGTAAAGAGTCGCGGGTTGTCTGGGCGGGAGAAACCTCCAGGTGCTGTGGAATAACCGGACGGGGAGGAAGAGTGAAGCTTATTGGCCGTGAGGTTGTCGGGGGGGATTAGCGGGGTTGATCTTAAAGGCTGGTCTGGAGGTGTCCGAAGCCACCACTGAGCCAACTTTAACATCAGTCTAGACCCTCACCATCACAAAAGCTTCAACAGTACTTGGCGTCCATCGGGAACGATGGCCACTGGCCTTACCAATTCGGGCGAACTCTAGGACCTGATTAAAACCCGGGTCTTCAAGCAATTAGGTCTTAACCTCGAAGAGATGGAGGTGGGAATCGCTCAGCGAGGGGACTCTGGAAAAAAAATCAGAGTGGCGTCACAGGGGGGCTGCAGACAGATGCTCGTCCGGCGGGTAGATCGCACCGAAACGCGGGTAATCTGGGTAAACACCTTTTACTCTTGCGAACCCAAGAACAAGAAGAAGGACCTCCGGAAAAATGTACCCGGGACCTGACCAGGGGGCTGTCCACGGATGTTGGTCACAATCTGGCGAAAAGAAAGATCAACGGTTTGTCGGCCAGTCTCTGGTTTAGCGCAGAGCCGTATGACGCTGGCATCGCGCTGTTGAAGGGCTCATTTGTCTTCAATCCAGATCCAGCTTTCGTATCAGCTTACAGCAGGGGCCGCTGCGTCAAAATCGTCCTTGTGTGAGGTGTGGGACTAAATGGCCACCCAGAGGAGATGGATTCCCATAATGGAGGGGGGTTGACTAGGTTGTGAGCTTCACAACGCTTTCTTCTAAAGAGGCTCATTGTAAAATTGGTGAAGTTGGTATGGGGAGCAACACGGTCGAGGTTGGCGGGGATTAACGTCTCCTGTAAGGAATTCGGCCCGGACCCATCTCCCCTGGGCCGCGCCGACACCGCAAGTGCGTCCTTATGCAAAACAAGAATACTACAAGCTCATAGGCTGAAGGCTTGGGGTGGGTGACTTGAAACGTAAGCATGAGGGGCTTCATCAAGGTCAAGAAATGAATCTTGGAGCTATGGGGAACATGGTATAGAAAGTTTAGGGGGAGGACATGTGTGGGGAGACATGGCCGACGACACAGATGATGTGGGCAATGGAACAGATTGTGAAAGTGCTCGCGCGGGTAATAGGGCCTGAGCCTGGGGCAGGAGACTCTGGGATCCTGTTTAATCTAGGAACGTCACCAATGGGTCAAAAAAAGAGCTTTATGGGCTTCTGAACCTGTGGGGGGGACGGGGGGGTGAGGCGAGGACGATGGTGGAAGCCATCGTAAGCCCTCCAGCAGACTCGGCACTCATAGGGGACTAAAACCGACGAGGGGGATGAGCTCTCGACTGTCTTTTCCCGTTGGTGCATTAAGGAGTGAATTCAGGGGAAGCTGATCTTGTTTTCGAGGGGTACCGACATCTTGGGGGGAAAAAATGTGGGGCCCGTAAACGAAATGGGAACACGTGCTTGTTCTGGGTTGTGAAGGACAAGGTAGCCCCTTCTGACTAAGGGTAAACCGCTGGGACTTCGGGTTAAGGGAGTTTGGAAAAAATAAACACAGGGCTTTTCCGGTCAGTGGTTGGAAAATTCGGGACCTTCTCGGGAGGCCCATAGAGGCCCACAACAACCCGTAATTGTTAAAAACTTGGGGGTGAAAAAAAACGTACTAAAGGGGGTCTAAAGCGCGGAGATGGGAAGAAGTGTGGCGAATCTAAGTCCTCGGCCGTTCCTAAGATAAAGTTAAAGTGGCCAGTTCAACCGGCAAGAATGAAAGTTCCTAACATGGATGGAGGGCAAAAGCACAAGGTCTCTATCAAGACCAGGGAGGGAAATCTAATAGAGTAACAAAAAAGGAGGTAAAAGGAAGGGGAGGATCTGCGGGAGATCTTACCTCCGGAGATAGAAAGTTGATTGGGGAACGCTCTCGTGGTCAAGGCTGGAAGGACAGAAATGGAAACGGGAATCGCTTGCATTCCTAAACGAAGCGCGAAAAAAAAATGAACTGCATCCTCTCGCGATGTCCTAGCCTTCGTTAGGGTAGTCTATGAACACCCGTGGTCCCCCTGAGGGGGGGACTCGTAGCTAAAGCTGACTGCACTTCCGACAGACCACCTCCCTTCCCGTCCACCGGAAACTTCCTACTAAGCCAAACGCGCTGCCCGGTTCTGCCCCTTCTTCTCCATGGGGTTGAGATCCTAAGGGGACTTGGGGTCGAGATCGCCCGGGTGGTACCCATCGCTCTTTTGGAGAGGAGCGGCTGCACGATCCTGGGGGGAATCATCCATAAGCAATAGCGCGGTCAAACATCTCTTGGGAAGAGGGAGACCCCCGGGACGCCAAAGAGTTCCGCAAGCACGAATACGAGGAAAAACAAGCGTTGGTGTGCGAAGCCCGTGGCCAAAGTCTGACTGAGGCGAACAGGGGCGGAACACCACACTGGACGCTTAAGAGAAAGACTTAACCGAAACGGAGAGCAAAAGCAGAGCGACTACGTCAAGGTGGGGAAGAAAAATGCATTGGTTGTAAAACGTAAAAAGTAAAATGGCCCGACCACCCCGGAACCCCGCGAGCCGCGAAACAGGGAAACAATCGTCAGGGAACCCGCCCGACCGCGGTCTGGCCATCCAAATGCCAAAATAATCCTTAAGCTAACCATAAGCCAGGCGGAAAACAGCAGCCGCGAGAAGACCAAGGAGTGGAAGTGGGGACCCACGATGAATAAACATTGTTGATTTCTGAAACCGCTTCAGCATGAGAAGGAGGAGGTAGTAGCGTTCAGGAACTGTGCGCAACTGGGGACTTGTAGGACCGAACAAGGGGAGAGACGGCCGAAAAAAGCGAGGGCTGAAAGGACCCGAGCCTTCGGAAGAAACGGGGACTACACCTGTCCCTTTTTTAAAAAGGAAACCCCAGGAACAGATCAGGCTCCGAAGCAGCGTGTGACGAGGAAAACCTGGACACACAACCTGATTGAAAAGCCTACGTCCGGCTCTGGCAGAAAAATAAAATCCTTCTGGGACGACGTGAGGGACACCTTTTTTACTTATAAAAAAAGTCAGCCCGGCGGACGACTCTTCACGAAGGGTTCCGGAAAAAAGGTATCATCTAAAAAAATATCCCCGGCAAACGCCTCCGCTTCTCTCTCCAGAAGGCTTCAACGAAGTAAGGACCATCAGACGCGCGCGGGGTGTTCCTTTGAAATAAAAGTGCAACTTAGAAGTGCCTTCAGAGTCAGGGGAAATGGGGGGGAGAGAGGCGGCCTCGTCTGCATGAATCCAAAAAGCAAGTGGACCGGAGACCGCGGACACCGAAGGTCGTGCGATAGACCAGGGATGCAATTCGAGGTTTTGACACCTGGAACGGGTAATACGGGATTGTCGAGACTAACTTGGGGGAAAACCTTTGAGACCACATGATAGGAAAATCAAGGACTGGGGACCAACGTCATCTCTGGGGAAAAAAACACCCTAAACTAGACATCAGACGGGGCACTTAAGGGTTCTAAAGGGGGCGCATGTCCGCAGTAACTAGTGACAGGGTGAGGCTGTTTATTTTGGTAAGAGAGAAAGGGGAGGGTGAGCGTGGATCTTCTACGGCAACATTCGACTTGCAAACGACACGAACACACCCGTCCTCTCCCCTCCTTATCTCCCCCGCCGGGGCCCTCATAAAAAGGAAACACTCCCTCGGAAGAGGGGCAATTGTTCAAAACCAAAAAACAGAACCGGAGCAATAAGCCCGAATCGCACAAACCGGCCCTGCCTCCAAACCGGAAACCGGCAAACGAAGTCTGTGTAAAAAGTGCCATCAGGGCCACAAAAACAGACCTGAACTCCTCAGTAAACGAACTCCTCCGACAGGACGGCCCTACCCCTCCTGGCTCCTAGTTAGCGCAGAAGATAATTAGTACTGCCAGCCTAGCCAAATCTCTGAGGGGCCGCGGGATCGTGAGGACTACAGCCACCCACCTTCAACCTGTGGGGGAAACGCCAGATTCACTTTGCAAAGAAACGAGGTCAAGGACGTTTGAGGTTTGTAGGCAAGGGGTTCAACCTGACTTCAAAAAGGAATTCAAGCTAACTACGATGAGGATGGTGATATCAGTTTTCCGAATTAGGGGACGAACAAGGTCACCTACAGCCGTCAGCGAGACAATGGTTGTAGAGGAAAAATCTCTGCCCTCAACAATCGGAAATAAGCGTACAAA
>Ga0179593_1381000_pt1 | contig 25998 bp, 34 predicted proteins | sample CZODoug2_1_08_16_FD_185931 | JGI IMG/M metagenome (GOLD analysis project Ga0179593, IMG submission 185931) | Vadose zone soil fungal communities from Angelo Coast Range Reserve, California, USA - CZODoug2_1_08_16fungal (PacBio error correction) | ecosystem: Environmental > Terrestrial > Soil >...
GGGGTCCTCGGTTCCTGGACCCAAGTTTGCGATTGTAGGGGGGCTCGGGAAGTTGGGGATAATGGTTGTTCTAAAAAAAGGAAGGTTATCGGTCGGCAGGAAAATTCAGAGGGTTCGTCTGCCATAGAGAAAGGGCCAGGGTTGACCCAGGGCAAGGGTGGGATATCCTCTTAAAAAAAATTCAAAGGTGGAATCCGGGGCTTCTGGTGTTGTCTTCAGAGGGCGATCAGGACACGACAAAACAGGTGGAAAGTAGATGGGACTTGGGGAGGATAGTGGGACGGGGTGTGATCTGATCTGGTCCGGGTCAAATGTTCAAAGGGGAACGAGGGGGAAAAAAAGAACTGCACCACAGAAAGGGGGATATGGGAAAAAAAAATTCAACCCGAAAGAGCATTTGTGCGACGTCTTAGTGGGACAATCATAAAAAAATTGGAAATTAGATGTTAAATGGGACAAAGAAAACATTACTCTTCGAAGGATTGAGAAGGAAGATTGGACAAAAAAAGGAAAGAAGCCCGAGAATCTATGTCAGGCGCGGGAGGCATCTTGGTTTAAGACAAGAGCGGGCGACCGAAGTTAAAGAGAAGATCTTGCGCCTAGGGGAAATGTCCCGAGATGGGAAGGGGCAGATGGCTCCTAAGATTTGGGGAAAGCACGGGCTTCAAACCTTAACGGGCGAGTCGGAGTGCGCTGAGAAAACCCTGGCTTTGGCTTGTAAAGTAGGGGGCAAGAGGGGTTAGGGGAAAGGTCAGTGGACTTTATGGCGTGTCTACATTGGGGCCCAGTACTCTTTTGATGCAATGGGGAGTCAGTGATGTGGAGACGGCACGTTAGGAGAAAGGTTGTGAACGAAGGAGCTCGCCGTAGCCTGGGTTGGAGGGTTTGGGAGAATGGAAAGATGAAAAGGCGCTGATAAAAGTTCCAGAAAAAAAAAACTCCGGAAATCGAAAGCAGAAGGGAAGGGAGGACGGCTAAAAGCCGTCGGCGGGCCGATGCTGCGAGGCATAGGCGGGGAGGAGGTGCGGGTGAGGAAAAAAGAAAGCGCGAACATGGGCTGAGAGGTCGAATTGCGGACGGTTGGGGGACGGAGGAAAAGGAAAGGGTCTTCGCTAGCTGTGTCGAAGGAGTGGGGCCTTGTGAAAAAGGAAAAAAGAGGGATGTGCAACCGGGGGAAAGCGTCCGGCTCGTGACGCTGCGGAAGAGGAAAATTGTAAGCAGCGCGGCTTCATTAATTGGGGGAAAGGAGGCTAAATATGATATGAGAGAAAATCTATCTGAAGCTTGGCCGAAGCCGTGTACAGTTGGAAACATACGAAGAGAGAGAAGGTGGCTTGGTGAGCGGGGATCAAAGGGGCTGGGGGAAAGGTAGGAAGGAGAAAAATTCGAAGAGGGGATTAACTCGGTTTGGGTAAGCCCACTCGCAGGGAGGAGGCATGGGACTTGCGGGAAAGCGGGCGGGGCACTGGTCAAAATCGTCGACGAATATGTTTCGTGGAAGGAAGGGATTTGGGGGGGTGCTCGGCCACTAATGACTTCCTGGCTGTCTGGGAGGAAAAGGCTAGAAGAAGGGTGAATTCTTATCTTGTCGAGAGAGAGGCCGCGCGGAAAGGGGGGGGGGGGTTTCCGAGCGAGTCTGGCAGGTCGGAGGTTTCTTTGAAGGGGGGATGGAAGCTAATCGACTTTACGGGATAGGGCAGGGGGGTCCTTGCCCGATGAAAAGTATCGAAGGTTGCGCGGCAAGCCGGGAGATAGTAGAAGTGAGGGGGAGCGATCAGGCACCGGGGGTCGTCAATGGGAAAGATCACTTTATGGGGGGGTAAAAAGGAACGAGTTTTGGGGAAAGCGGCGGATCAAAAAAGGAAAGGGAGGCGGAGCGTCCGTTGCAAGAGTATTCCCGGGGAATTCTGAGGCCGATAGGAGCTGCTCTCTATGTCCGTCGTGAACCGGAGTCCCGTAGGTGAAAAGGAGTCCACGGGGGCTAAATCGACTTCCAGGAAAGAAAGAGTTGGTCACAGGGAATTCGTGAACCTGGAGAGGGGCGAAGACCAGGAAAATATAAATCGACTGCCACGATAAAGGGGGGGCACTCCCACCAAAAAGGAGAGAGATGAGGAAAGGGGGGTTCGGTTCACGCAAGGAGGAGCTTTTCGTGAGATCGCCGAGCGTTTCTAAGTTGGAAAAGTAAGGGGAAGGGGAACGCCCATGACTTGCGAGGGAAAGAAAGTGATTACGAAAAAAGAGAGAAGGAGTTCGCGTAGGTTACCCAGAGCTGAAGAATTGAGGGGGACTGTGTTCTTCTAGAAGGAAAAAGCGGAGGGCAGTGAAATTGTCGTAAAAGGGGGAGAAAAGTGATATACTCTTGGAGAGGTAATGAATAGAAAGGGAGGATGTCAAGAAAAGAACTCTTCAACTAGGAGTAAAGACACAGCGACCTGAAAGAAGGAAGAGGGATGAGAAGATAAACTGAAACGGAAGAAGGACGTCTGTTTAGGAGCTCGCTCGAAAAGAGGGTAAAGATTGGACTTTCTTGGAAATAAAATGGGAGAAAAATTAGTGCTCTCCGGAAAAAGCAAAAACAAATTTCGAAAAAAAGAGATTACAAACGAGTTGGGACCAAAAACATTTATGGAAACGCAAGATATGCCCTCTCGCCTGGCGTCGAGGGAAAATCTACATCGCGACAATCCGACAGGGAAGAATCTCGGGGAAGGCCTACAAAATCATCGTGAGGATACGAAGAGAGAGCTTCTTTCCTGTGCCAGAAGGAAAGGCAAAGCCGGAGAGAAAGAAAACTAAGATATCAGAAAATCTACCGCCAGAAGGGAGGGGAGGTCAGCCACCGACTCCCATACTATGGAAGAAACCGGGAAAAATCAAGCGTCCAAGGTTAAAACCATGAGAGAAAAGAGACGATTTCGTTCACGCGAAAAGATCTGCTTTGGAAGAATTCGGATCCTGCCGGCTTTATGGAAAACTCTGCAGGAAAAAGCGAGGACAACGAGGAAGAAGACCTCTCGACCGGGGGGAGAAAAAGATCCGCAGAAAGGACAAAATTTTCTCGCAGAAAGACGCAAGAAGGAGGAGGGAAACAAATCTTCCCATCCATCGGAGGGGAGGACACCCGACTGGACGGGGCGCAATCTGGAAAAGGGGGAGCAGGGGACTCAAAATCGAGGAATAACCGCAGAAAGGTGGAAACAGATCGAGCCAGGGGATTCTATTGGGGGCAGAAGGTGCCCCTCGGGCAACGGTGGAGCGCCTGTCTAATACGAAGAGGAGAGAAGGATGCTCTCCTAAAAGGCCTGCCGGAAACTAGAAGGAAGCCGCCTCCGGAGGTTTTACGAAGAAGTCAACGACTTTGCAAAGTAGGGGGAAGCCAAGAACGTGAGCAAAGGAAGCAAAAGGAACCGAAGACTTGGCAATAAAAAAGCCGACACCTGGATAGAGCAAATTAAGAAGGGGAGGATTGCCATTAAAAAACCGGAGAAAGTGACGCTTAGGGTCAAAAGGGGAGAAAAGAAAACCCCCGGCTCATCGGATCAGTAGGAAACAAGAGGGATCCGAAGCTCAGAGCGAATGATGTTCAAAGAAAAGGTGTTCCGCCGGAACAAGGGGGATCAAATTGCGGTGGAAAATCCCGTCAAGCCCCATCAGAGGAGGACAAAAAAAGGGGTTACACCGTTCAAAAAAGAACATAATGACATTCCTAAAGAAGGGTCTAGAGGGAAACATCATTGGGTTGGGGAGAACAGAGAGCAACTCCTTCAAGGTTGAATTGACTGACGAGGAGACTAAAAAAAAGTAAAGTAGGGGAGGCCACCACGACCCAAAGAAGAGTCTTCGTGGAGTCGGAAAAGGGGAAAACAAAACTGGATAGGACAAAATAGAGATATGAAAAGCCGCTTTCGAAGTCCTTACGGGAGACCCCGACTGCTTACAACCCGGACGAGCAAGGAGCATCGAACGAAGCCGGCGAGAAGCAAAACCTAATGGAAGTGGATAAAGAAAAAGACGAAAGAAAAATCTATCGGACAGAAAGATCAACATTGACCAAAATATCCTAAGAGGAAAGACCTACGCCTCACTCGACTGGGAGAGTCGGGTTCTCCGAAGAAGGGAAGATCTTCCCAGCAGCATGGTAGCATTTCCATCAAAACAGGGCGAGGCGAAACCGGCGGGCAGGTGAAAAGATCCAGGGCGCTTTCCGAGATAGCTCTAAGCCATCTAGCAGTTCAAAACCGCCGTCGGCTTTCGCGAGACAAATCCACCAGGGGAAAGGGGCCTACGGCGTTCATAGAGACCTGCCTACCTGTGCAAAGACGAAAAAAAAAACTTGAAGCACTTTCAGGACAAACACTAAGGGGGATACGTACGCAGGGACGAATGATAAAGCACTGGGGAATGCCCCCACAATATCGCTCCAGCATACTACAACCCACCGACCAGGGCTTCGGCAAGGCAACTCGACGAGATCAAGTAGCTAAACGGGGACGTCCAAATAAGGAGGGGAACCGATTTCTTCTTCAAAAAAACGGTTTCGGATCAAGATGGGTTCCTCTCCCTAGGGCGGCAAGAAGCCAAAAATCGCGGTGAGGGGGAAAAGTCCGTCTATGAAAAGAGATTGCCTGAGAAGAACTCGACGTTCTCGCTGATCCGAGCAGGGTTCTGCAAAAGGGGGGAACCATGCTTGTAAAGAATCTAAGGAGTGACGAGGCTAGTTGACAAGGGCCCATAGTCCGAAAAGCATTTTCCCGCATTAGGGAGGCCACCAATCAGACTTCTCAAAAATGCGAGAGACCGGTCAAGGGTGAAGGGTTATCCAAATGATGAAAGGGTGCCGGGGCAGTAGCGATTGAAGGACACAAGAATTCGTCCACTATCATCACAAACATTAAGAAAGGTCCCCGACCAGTCAGCTACCAGGCCACACTGTTTTTTGTCGGAAATGCTCTACGGGGAACAAACTGGAGCCTCAAAACACATTGAAGGTGGCCAAGTTTTTAACAGGACGACGCTTGGGGAACATGCAGGGAAGACGAACTTGGAAAGAGGAGACATAAAAAAAAGTTAAAAGGGGGGAACAACACAATACAAAATTGCACAGTCGGCGTGAATGTATTCAAAAGGCTACGTAGTCCCATACACACGGGAGGGGGACAGAGCTTCGAAAAAACGGGGGGGGCCGTCACCTAGTAACAAAGAGGGAAGATCTCTCCAACAACAACAACGTTGAGAAGAGATGCCTTTTTGGGTCTAGGTTTCCGGTTCCCCTAGATGTTCTTCCGAGCGTGATGCGGAGAGAGCATGGGGGAGAGCCGATCGCTGGGACGCGTGGCAGGACTTCAAAATGAGGACGAACTTCGGTTTAGGGGTTTAACACGGTCAAAAGAGCTCCTTCCAAAAAGGGGAAGACATGTCACCGAGGAGGTCTTTGTAAGGGGATTAAACTGAACATCGCGCAAACAAAACCAGTGTGAAAGGGAGGGGAGATTTGGGAAGTTGGTTAAATTTCGTAGGAAAGTGAGACGATCTTTTCAATGCAGGGGGGGTGTCTCAGGAACATTGAGGAAAAATTAGGGAAGGGGAGAGAAAACCAAAGTTCGGAGTCGACCGTTTTATATGTGGGGATCGTGAATTCATCCATTAAAAGTATATACTGTCGAATTGGGGGGAGAAGCTGTTGGCGAGAAAATCAAGGGCAAATAATTGGGGCGGATGGGGGAATTTTTCCAAAACTCGCGGATTGATCGTAAAGGCCGGGAAGGGGAAGTTTACTTCAACCAGGCAGAACCCTCCGCTTAGAGTAAAGGCGCGAAGCAATCGAGGGCGCGGCGATACCCATCGCTTTTGGGTAATGAAGAAAGAATGAGCAACGAGGGCGAGGAAGCCAGAATGCCGCAAAAAAGGACTACTCTTGTTCATGGGAAAGGGAAAAGGAGTTTGGGGGGCCCTGCAACGCTTTGAGATCTCGTAGAGAGCGGGCGGAGAGCAGGCTCGAGCCCTACTGGAAGTGACGCGTAGGAAGGTCGTCAGTGAAGGGATCCTCGAATTGGGGGGGAGTACTTGGGATAGGGGGCCGTAGAGATGGGGACAAAATTATTCCCGTACGGCTTGCGGAGGAAAGCAGGGGGAAAGTGCTTCGGTGTCGTCATCGATTCCGCCTTAGAAGGTAAAACGGCGGTGGATGGCGCGGCAGAATTAGACGGCGGGTGCTCACTTGAAAGGATGGATGAGCAAGAAATCGAAGCATCTTTCGAGATGCCAAGGAGACACCGGGGTAGGGAGGGAAAGTCCCATTGGCTGGCCATGCAACATTCGCGGAGAAATAGAGGGTCTCTGCAATATCGAGCAGGCGCCCGTAAAAAACGGCGTCTTACCTCTGAATTGGGGGAGAAGATGATTGTGGAAATGGGGGGAATAGCTTGTATCGGGGAGTTTTTTGACCAGTGAGGTCAGGGGAGTAGGGTTATGATTAGGCATTCGGGTGGGTATGGCGCGCGGGGCACGGCAAGCTGATCGGGGGGGGCCATCGGGGTGGTTAGCAGTAGGAACGTCGAAAGAGAGTCGGAGACCCTCGAAAAGGGACCGAACCGTGTGTTAGGGGTCAGTTCGGAGCACGGACAAGAAAGATACTGTGCGTGGGTAGCAAGGAGCCGTTGTGAGGAAAGTCTGGAATAGGGGTGCTCGGGGGAAGCAACAAGTGAGGTGGCCGAGTCAGAGAATCGAAGCGGCCGGTGTGGTTGAAAATGACACCTCTTCCACGAGGTGGGAAATGCCGGAGCGGGAAGGTTGGGACTTCCCCGGAAGATCAATGATTGCCTAAGGCCGGCGCAGCAACGGGCGCGGAAAGAATTAGGAGGGGGGGGGAGGGCGCGGCGGGAAAAAAATGGGGGGGCTTCCGGGAGAATGGAAGGGCCAAAGGACATGCCGTTGGCGTTTTCAATTTTCCAAGAAGCGAAAGGAGGCCGTCGCATGGGGGGTCGGCCTATAATTCATCGAGGTCAGCTGGGGCCGCTCGGAGATAAGGGGAGGTTAGAGGGCTTCTGTTCTCGGGGTCCGGAGGCACTGGGTGGAAAAAGAGGCTGCACGGTGGGTATGTACGACTGGGAAAGAGGGTCTTGACGACATTGAACGTATTAGGCGGCGAAAGGAGTAAATGCTAAGTGCATGCGGATGAAGGATCGCGATGCGCTCTCTTCGGGCAGAACCAGGGCGCTGTGGCCCAACTAGAAGGCCACGACTAATCTGCTTCACAAGGTCAAGGCTGTTCACCACAGGGAGGCGTGCCGCTGAAGGAAGGAACCCGAGACCTTCAGCTGCGCGAAATAATAAGGACAGAAAACCAGCACGGATGGGGAGATGAGGGGCAGCATTCGGGGCGGGAAAGATCGGAGGGAGGAATGGGTTTGCGGTCCTGAAAGAATTTTCTCAGGGGGAAGGGAAAAAAGCCGCGGTGCGCAAGGAATCCCAAGGCCGGGCCTGCACAGAAAGGACGCGAGCAGCGAAGGCCTATATGAGCGCGGCGAGAGAACAAGTTTGGTGTCCTCGAAAACAGCGCGGCGCCTTTGTCGGGTGCAAGGAAGAGAAGAAAAAGCGGTCGGTGGTGCGAAGAACAGGAAGTCGGCCGGAAAGAGAGAGACTCACGTGTCTTAGCTCGAATTAACGGCTTGAATGCGGCAACGGAAAAGCTCTTCAAAGCCTCCCTATAAAAGAAGAAGTGACTGGCAGGCCACGCGAAGCCCGATGGTCTGCTGGTGGGATCGGGCCGCCAGGCGAGCGTTAAGACAGATTTGCAGGCTAATGGAGGTTTAAGCAAACTTTCGTGTCTTCGGGAGTAAAGACTAAAAGCAACAACAACAACGGGAGAGGAAAGGGGAAAAAAGATATAGTGTTAACCGGCAGTTTGCTACATTGCTAAACACACTGTGCTGAAAACCGGCGTCTAAAGACGACCTCGGCGATGCCCTCTCACCTCAAAAGCGACAATTGGCTCAAGGAGAAAAGAAGTACTCCTCGGCGGGACGCCTAGACGGAGAAGGTTTTTGCTAGCTAACGCCTCAGCGACAGCTCTGCGTTTCCAAGGGTGCCAAGGAAAATCCAGTCTCTTACAGCGATAAAAAGGAATCTCTCCGAGAGGGAGAATACCTCCTTCATCGACCGGAAAACTAAATGTCGTCCCTCTCACACCACAAACCGCGTCTAGGCGAAGAAAAAGCAATGCGATCCGCGCTGGCAACCCTCGCGAAAACCAGAAGGGGTTAGCCGCGCTCCCCCTCTCTTGCGGCATCTGTCAATCCGAACTGTGCCGGCAAATGAGACACCGGCAAAGTCGGACCCTTGGGAAACTGGCCCGCCCTTCGCGAGACAGCCCAAAAAAAAAAAAAAAAGCAACGAGGGCTGACAAGCACCTCAACCTTCGACCATGACAGCTCTGGAGCTCCTCCTCAGAAAAAAAGCTTCAACGAAAGTCCTTTCGAGGCTCCTGGTCGCAGCTAGTGGGAGGAGTCTTCGCTTCCACGTTCACGAACCATGGACAGCCTCTGATCAAAAGAAATTTGCAGGTCGGGGGGAATCCAGGCCCTCCTCGTTGAACAGAAGCGCCGGGAGTACAAAATCGAGTCAAAATTCGCGCCGCGCATTCAAAGGAAAGCTGGGACAAAGGAAGAAAAGGAAAGTGCGGAAGAAGTTTTTACGAAGAAGCCGCGATAAAGCTTGTGGCCTAGGGACCAACTCCAAAATAACGACCTATCTCAAAATTGAGCCACTCCATTTCCCGCCGCTACCAGCAAGAAGCGAGCGAAAGTAGAAGCGCACAAGCAAGGGGAAAGGGACTCTCGGGGAAAGCAAAATCGCTGTTCAAAAAAAAACGAAAACGCAAGACGACTTTTGGGGCCATGAAAGTCCACCACCGCCGAAACCAGCGACATTCGTTTTCCGAACGCCAAGTCATCAAGGGAAATCAAGGGAAGGGGATGGCCGGGAAATAAAAACAATCCCGCTAAAGCAAGACGTCGAACGAGTTCACCTTTGCAACCAGCCCCAAAAAAGCCAGCATGTAGGGACCGGCAAAACAGGGGGGATGTGAACCACAGAGAATCCTCCTTGCGGGTGAGGTCAAACGGGCTCCCCGCCCGCGAGTAGTATCCGCTCACCACCGGCCAAAGGAAGAGATGAAAGATCCTAGAAAAAAAGAACGGCTTTAGAAGGAGGCGGAAGTCTCCGACGCATCCTCTTTTCGGAGACTACGCAGAAAGGGCCAGGGGGGATTACCACAAAACCGATAGGGATCAACCCCTCTACGAGCACGAGCTCATCAAACCGGAACGAAGACGTGCTTCAAAGAAACTCATATGGGGAACTACAAAATCAGGGAAATTTCAACCTCTAAAGAATCCGGCAATTCCGATCAAGAAGAGCGGCGAGATATATCTCAGAGTCGAGAGGGAAAAAAGGAAAGACCACCTCTCTATCGCGCCAAAGGGAAATGCCATCTAAAAGAAGAGGATCGCCGCAAAGGGAAGAAAACCTCGAGACGAAAGTGACTTTCTCTTTAAAGGAGTCGCCCGAAAAGAAACACGCTCAAGCCGCAGGCTAGAGGGTAAGGCGCTCCAAAAAACAGTACACTGCCTACGGAGCAGATGAAGTGGACAAAACCGGAAAACTTTGCCTCTCCCAAAACGAAACAGAACAAAGAACTACGCAATGCGACCAAGGAAAAGGTTCAGAAGATAAGGCAAGAAAGGGAAAAACCCGACTCTCGCACGGCCCAAAAGTTCCCAGAAAAAGACTGAGCAGCGAAATCGCAAATCCCTCGCAAAGACCCAGGGGCCGGGCCAAACTCGGGAAAGGAGATCGGTTGACTCAGAAAGTGGAGGGGTCTTTCCCCTAGCGAGGCAAAGGGGAGTAAACCAAATCGCTGGGGCATAAAAGGGAATTTCTATGCCGCAACATATTCCCGGCATGGGAGAAATAGGTTCCTTCCGGATCAGTGCCGGAAAAGGACGCGACCCTATGGAAAAAATCAAAGAACTTCGGTGCCGAGGTCGGGAAGGCCCATCTAACGAAAAAGAAAAAGTTTGCCCAACAAATGAAGGTAGTCTTCTCCACAGCAGCGAACAAAGGATACTATAGAAGCGCGATTGATGGAAGTTAAGGAGAGGAAAGATTGTCAACGGGGACCAAAAGAACGAAGATCCTGAAAGGAAAAAAGGGGGGGGCCTTCGTACAAGATCAACACGAAAATACGAAAAAAATTAAAGTTCCCCCTGAGACATCGAATTTCCAGCACTGGTTGGGGAAAGAGAGCGACTACCGCATGGTACAAAACATCCTAGACCACCTGTACTTGCAAGGTTAAGGACTTGGAATGTACCCCATGCTGAAAATAAACGACAGGGGGCAGGGGAATCGACAATTCTACGAGGTCAACAGAACAAAAAGGCGGGAAAAGGCGTTATGACAAAGTGCTCTCGAGTGAAAAGGAACCTGCCGGGAAGCCCAGAGTAAAAAAGCAAACCGTTGGAGGCACCGAGGCAAGCACATCTCTCTCACAAAAAAATTAGTATTGATGGAGAGAGATTCCGGGGGTTTGGGTTCCTCGGTGGGGACAACGGTTTTTGATAACGTGCGTCAACAATGTGGATGTCGGGGGGGACTAGATCAAAAATTTGGGTGGAAAAACCTAGTATTAGTAGAGTCGGGAAGAACGTGTAAATTCTATCGTCCTGCTCGTAACTGTGCAACAGTCGGTTTTCAGTAAGAATTTGAGTAAAAAGGGGGGGGATCCGTGTCGGGGTAGGGCGAGAGAGAGCCACGAAAAAAACAAGTGAAAGGGAGGAGGAATGCCTTGGTCGGGGATTTCATAGGCAAAGGGGGGTGAGCGGGACGAAGGCAAGGGTTGAAAGGGAGAGCGGATCGGAAAAATCTAAGCACCGACATGGGAAGGAAGGCTAACGTTTCAGAATGAAAGGAGAGAGAGGCCGGGGGTCTACGCGGGGAAATTCAACTCCTAACCTTGTTAATTCTGGCGTCTTAGAGGGTCTTGTACCGATAGCCGCTTTCAAGGCATTTAAGATCCAGGGGAAGCGGACCTTTGAGCAGGCCAACCTGGCTAATGCCCCCTAGCTTATAGTCGGGGGCGAGATTGACAAAAATCGAGGGGGGGGGGGGGTTTCTGAAGAGGGGCCGCAGGGCCGAACCAAGGTGGGAGAAAGATCTTTAAAGTCGAAGGGAGAGAAGACGATTTAGAACGAAAGGGAAGAAAGACGGTTCATATGGAGACTAGGAGTTGGGAAGCAGGAATTTCAGAGGAACGGTCCAAGCGGCGCAATTGAGGGGGGACGAAGAGGGCGTGGGGGGCTGGGGGTAAGTGAGGGGCGGGCACGATTGGAGGGGGGGGGGCCGTGGAGGTGAGAATCGCAATTGGAGAAAGGTCCCGGAAGGAAGATGTGTTCAGGGGGAACACGGATTTCTGATGGGAACTGGGTGGACGGACGTGGTTGTGAAAAGTCTCGACGCCGTTATAGGTAAACGGTTGGTAAGGGGGGGAAAAAGAAAAGAGAAGCTTATCGGCGAGATGCGTGAGGAGAGAAAAAGCGAAAGCATCTTTCGCGGATAGGTGACGGAAAGGGGGGTATAGGGAATGGAGTCGGAACGCACCATGTTCGGCAGAAATGTATTAGTCGAGAATGCGAGAGAAGACGATAGAGAAGGTACAATGGGAGGGGGGAAGGAGGGGAATCATGAGGGGGGAAATTCTTAAAGGAGAAGGGGTTAGTAAGCCGGAGTTGGTCAAAGCAAAAGGAAAGTTCCGGGGTTATGAGGCAGAAGGGTAGAGGTGAGCGTCAGAAGGGCTCGCGTGTGGGAAGCTAGAAGAATCTCGTTATCGAAAAGGGGGGAACAAGAAATAAATAGGAGGTGTAGTACATCGTCGGGGACGCGAGAAGTGGTCTTAATGAGAGCACGAAGAATCAACTCTAAGATCTTTTTAGCACGGGGAAGGGAGTAGACCGGGTAAGAAAAGGGCAGGTAAAAAGAAAACCAGAGGGGGCTACAAACATTTAAAAGGATGTGTAGAAACTTTAGTAATGCGTAAGGAGGGATTGTTGAAAAGTTAAAACATCGTCGACGAGAGGGGGTGGTAGGGATCGGGGTGTTGCGACGCAAGTCAAGAGGAAAAATGGGTTCATGGAGAGGTGAAAGGAGGTACTGAAAGAGGGGTCATGAGAGTAGCCGCTCTGGTGTGTCTTTCCGAACAGCGGGAATGGGATGTGTTCGATGTGAAAGAGAGAGCTGGAAGGGGAACTAGCATTGAAAGGGGAAGAGGGGTAAAGAGGGGGGGAGCTGGCGCCTCTAGCGGCAGTTAGAGATAGATCGGGGTCCGGGTGGAATGGGTTAATGGAGAAGGATTTTTGGGTGCAAAGAGTTGTCTTGGAGCGGAGGGTAAAAAAAGAGGGGGGGCGGGCCCAGTAAAAATTCTTAGAAAAGTAGCAATGAAGTGCTTGAGATACTCGCTGAGAACTGAGTGAGAAAGAGAATTAGTGTCCAACTGTGACCGGCTGGCAAAAATATAAAGTTATCTATCATCTTCTGAAAAAAGCGCTCTTTTCTGGGAAAACAGGGAGAGGTTGTCGAACGACCATCGAAAAAAAAAGCTGAGTGGGGAAAGGACATTCCATCTGGTATTTTAAGATGACAGGAAAGAGCTTAGGAGGAAGATTTAGGGAATAAAAATGGTTTGGGCGTCCGGTGAAAGGAAAGAATGTTTCTGGACCCAAGTTCCTAATCAGCCTAATGATTTTAAAGTTCCAAAACGGAAATTTACTTCTATCAGCTTACGAAGGAGAGAAAATGTAGATTCTAGGGTTAAAACAGCTCTCTACTTGCGGGTGGAGGGGGGGAGGGGAGGACCTTCTATTCTCGTTGTTAATAAAGAAATTAGGAAGGCAGAGGAAGAACGGGATGTGCGCTCAAAGGGGAGAAAAGTGGAGGAACAAAAACGGAAGAGCGCGGAGCGGACGATTCGTAACCCGGAAAAAGAAAAGAGTGTAGGAAGAGGAAGAGGAGAAAATAAGTTATAAGATTTGTCCAAAAAAGGGGGGGGGATAGGTGATCTCCGCCATTGCTGAAGGATCAAGTTAGGGCAATCACATGTAGGGAAAGACACTTCGGGGAGAGGACGCCAATCTCTAAAAAAAGGGAAAGTAATAATTATTGTCCTAAGCCCTAAGGGGGCACACCCGCAGGAAAAGACAGGAAAAGGGCTCTTACTCTCTCCCGGCGGGGAGAAAGCAAAATAGAGAAACAATAGATTAGAGGATCAGAGACCAGAGGCCCTAAAGGGAGGATTCTTCAGGGTACGCCTAGTCGTGGAGTGACTTGTTCAGAGCAATTAGGAAAGGGAAAGAAGGAGAGCTCCATCACTAAAGGTATCAGAAGGAAGGGCCTAAATGGAAGGCTCAACCCCGACCTATCTTCGAGGGAAGAGAATAATCTCAAAATCAATGCTTCCCAGGGGGGGAAAACAAAAGGGGAAAAAGAAGGGATTACGAGAAAAAGGGCTGGCTGCTCCGATGAAGATAAGGGACGGAGTTCAGGAAGGGAGGTATACCTCACCAAAAAAATATTAGGGTTCACTGCACAGGTCGGAATGCAGTAGGAAGGCACGAAAAAAAATGGAGAGAAGAATCAGCTCAGCCTACTCATTCATGCCAGGAGCCCATCCTCGCTTTCAATGGAGGGACAGGTCTCTCTTCATTGAGGAGGGAGATAAAAAATCTCGTCGAGTTAAAAAGAACCGAGGCTAACGGTGAAAAAGAGATAAAGGGGGAGAAATTGTGTCTTGGACCACTCCTAGGGTGAAAAAGGAAAGATGAAGACATCGATCGCAGAGAAAAGAGCCAAATCCTACCCGAAAACGGATCGAATCCTGCGCCGGGAAGAAGCCGCCGATCTTGCGAAGGTCCACTAAAGATTGACAGGAGGGAATAAAAAAAATAATGATCCATACACCTAATAACTACGTTAAAAGAAAAAAGGCCTCTCTCCTAGAACATGGGAAATACACCACTTAAAAAGGGAAAGGACAAAACTGCAAGAAGGAAGGAGCTTCAGGTCAAATCGAAAAAAAAAACGAGGCAGAAAATACTGTTGGCCAAAAGGCGTAAGGACAACCCTAGGCAGGGTCATCGCGGAGGAAGCAGCTGAAGGGGTAGTGTCCGAAAGCAGGGGATCTCCAGAATCATAAGTCATTTAGTGTGAAAAAAGAATTAAAGCACCTCGGGGGGGGTCGGGAGAGAGGTTAAACCTTGAAAAAAAGAAATCAGGGGCATTCGAGAAAGCCTTCAAATCATTTTCATGGGGGGACTAAACACCTCAAGTCGAGGTGATTTCGCTGACTAAGAACCATCGCCCCGAAGAAGCTTTATAAGAGAAAAACAAAAAAAAGAGAGGAGGACTTCGGGAGTAGCAAAAAGGAGTCGTCAACGATGAAGGGGAGAAGGAGAACATCCGTTCGAATAGCAGCGACTACTCCCGCTCGATGCAGAAGACGTGCCGCCCCTCTAAAGAGCCGGAAAGCGAAGACCAAAAACCAAAAAAGGAAAAAAAACTCCTCCGCTACGAAAAAGAGAAAGAGGTAAAAAAATCCAGCTTTACAAAAAAGAACGCAAAGGACGAGCCAGAAAGAAGACGGCACGCGAGAATGCCTAGGCGAACAAAGAGCTATCTCGCACCACCGCATGTCAAAAAGGGGGCAATAGGGAAACATCGGCCTCTCCTAAAAGGAGAGCGTACACATATCACGAGGGAAAGGAGTTTCGATTTCACGAGGCAGAAAAGGAAAAGGAAAGTCTCAAGAAAGGGAGATCTTGACTCAGCAAGAATAAAAAAAACTGCCTCTAGGGAAGAGAGGGGACACAAAACGAGCCGAACCAAGGTGACTCTCCACACAAAGGTAATGGGATAATGAAGGGAGAAAGTCCAATTCTACAAGCATGGAGGATTAAAATTCAAGGAAAAACTGCTCAAAGAAGAAGAGGAGAAGAAGCAAAGAATCCCAAAGAAGGGATGAGGGGGCACCTCAAAAGAAAGCTTAAAGCCCTTGAAAAAAAGAAGGAAGCCAAATAGGGGGGGGGGGTGGTGGGGGGGGGAACCGTACTCCATTTCTGCGGGCTTCCTCCCTCCAAAATCTTGTAATGTAAGCAAAAAGGATGGCCAAGCGTCAGGGATATGAAAGAAAAAGCAAAGGAAAAGAAAACAGCCCATAGACTCTAAGAGTGCTTGCCGGATTTCCTGAGTAAAGGGATCAAAGGAGAGCAACCAGATCCTCCTGGGGAAAAGTCCCATATCATCGCCAAAATTTGAAACCGGGCTCGGGGATCGCAAAAAGGAGAAAAAGAACGCCTATAAAAAGGAACTGATCAAGATCCCAAAAAGAAAAAGTGCCTGAGCATTTCACGGACTGAACCCAATTGCCTTGAGGGGCAGATAAGGAAAAGGAGGTGATGCAAAGGGACAAGGAAGCGCATCCTGAAATTGAAGCGATCGGATTAAAAAAAGAACCATTTTTGAAAGAAGAGGATGCCGTGAGTGGCAAAACGAGAGACCGTACGCAAGAAAAGTGACCCACTTAAACGAAGGGGATCAGGGGAATACAGTTGAAGAAGCAGACTCTCATCAAGCGTGATGAACCACATTGCAAAACGACTTCGTAATCACACGACTGAAAAAGGTGGAAAACGGAACGAGTAACCAAAAGAGTTCATCTCAGAAAGAAGAAAAGGGGAAAAAAGGGGAAAAGGGGGGAGAGTTCTGTGGCCTCGGTAAGGAAGAAAAGGGGTTTGTCGAAATAGGGACCAAGGGGGGGGGGAACGGCATGGGAAGAACGCCGAGAGGAGGGCGGGCGTGAATTGCCAGGAGAGAAAGTCTTGCCTTATGGGAAAATGCATTGTAACAACATGTAGATCGTCAGACATAACCTTTGCCAGTAAGGTGGAGAAAGAGTCTGGGGTACCGGTGGCTTCGTAAAGAATCGCGAAAGAAAACCAATTGAAGAAGAGTGAATTGAGGAGGTCAGAGTCAGATTGAGAGGCCTTGGGTCAGGAGAGCGGAGTTAATGCTCAAAAGGGGGAACAATTGTGAGAGAGGGGCTAATTCTCCCGGGCGCAGTGTAGAAGGGGTTCGACGACTGAATGGTGGAATCACGGTCCAATGAGAGGGGGGGACTGGTCCGCACTCGGCTACGAAAAGGGAGGGAAAGGTGATCGTAGCAAAGGGCTTCTGACCTGAAAGGCAAAGGCGTCTGACGTAAGCAAAAGAAGGAGACACATCGATTGCTGGACAGAGAAGGAATAAGAGTTTGGCGAAGAGACAGAAGGGCGCAGCGGGGGGGGAAAGTAACCGGAAGGGTGGAGAAGTTAAAAAAATGTTGGCGCACTAGAGTAAAGAAAAGCTTGCAGCTTACAGGGAAGGGGAGAAGGAGACTAGGATGCTCTGAAAGCTCCGGGTTGTTTAAAAGTGGTAGGGGGGGGAGGGGCCGCGGGTGGGGGGGAAAAGGGAGGGGATTGAATCGAAATGTGGGGAGCCTTGGCCGAAGCCGATTAGAGTACGGCGGTGCGGGGAGGCACGTTTCGAGCTGGGTGGGGGGGGTAAAAACGTCATCGATGAAAAAAGAGCACAGAAGGCGTTGGATTTAAAAAAGCAGAAAGATAGACGGAATAAAAAGGGGGGGAATCAGGACGTAAATCTAAAGCCAGGGGAGGGAAGGCGCTCCTCGGAGAAAAAAGTGGCTTCGCTGGCCATGCGCAAAAAAAAGAAAGGGAAGAAGGGTGAGTAAGGAGGCATGGAGCGATAGAAAGCAGGCGTCGGAATACGTTACGGAAAAAACGGAGGGTTTAAAGAGATGAGGGGGAAAGGGGTGCTCGTGGGGAGGAGTTTCTTGGGGAGGAAACAGGTAGGTAGTGCGGGGAGGAAGGGGGCTGAGGGGGGGACTGCGGACGGCAATCTCTAGCGGGAAAAGCGTTCGGGCGAGTTCTCGAAGGAAGGGTTCTAACGAGATGAGTCAAAGGAAAAACCTCGGAATCGATCGGGGGCGAAAGGGCGTTGTCAGGGGAGGAAGGAAGAAGAAACGATCGGGGGGGGGAGCGGAGAAAGGATTAGACCGGGGGGGGGGGGGTGGCGGGGAGAACAAATCAATCAAATGATGGAAGAGGGGGCGCGTGGTGTACCAAGGATTGGGCAAGGTCGAAGGCTGGCTTGGGCGGACGGCTGGCGGTTTAACGAAATAGAGTACTAAATACTAGGTGGTGGCCGTTCGTTTTGGAAAGAGGTCACTTTCCATAATTGAAAAAGAGGTTTCCTGAAGGGACTTCGCATGCTGAGTAGCTAACTTTTATCGCTGGGAATTATCAAATCTATTTTTTTCTGGAGAGGAATCCTGGCTTTCCCAACGAGATGACGAGTTTGTTTCTTCGTTTGTAAGGGTCGAAAACGTGACGCCCCAGAGGTTTTCTGGGGCCGAATCGAGTCGCTTGCTCATCATAGAGGGAGGTCCAAAAGTCAGGGCTCTGCCAGGGGGGGAAGGGAAATTGGTTTTGGGGGGAAATGCCTCAAGGATGGGGATGTACGCCCGATGAAAGGGGAAACTTTGAAATAAATGAGGTCGTAAAAGAAAGGGGGAGCGTCTGTCTTCGGGGAGAGATCGTGGGGGGGCCAATTTTACTTATGATCTCGCGAGAGGGGAGAGACTATAAAAAGATAAACATTCTCCTGAAATGGGCGCAAACTATTATGAGGGGCAGACTTACCGACGGAGCGCTCTTGTCACCGGAAGGAGGTGGTCGGTACTCGGTAATGGGGGCAAAAGAAAAGGAAGTAACTGAGAAATAAAAGAAATACGATGGGGAGGAAAAAAGAGCATGCACTCCTGCGGAGAAAGAAAAGCATTTCGCTATATGTTTTCTGAAAAGGATTCCCTTACAATCGTTGGACTGGACCCATCAGAGGCAGAAGTCTTACGAGGAGAGTTGTCCGAATGAACAACTTTAATCAATCCCGGCCACTGCCTATGAGCGGGGAAAACGATCAGATTATCGCAAAGAGATAAATTAGGGTTTAAGGGAGGGGGAACCATCTCTTCTAAAATAAGGGAGGGGGGTGCTCGGTAGGTAAAGGGGAGGGTTGGTGCTAACGCTAAAAAAGGGAGGGGGGAAGCTATGGGGGGAAAAAGAGATGGACGAACTTATTCGAGAAAACTTCTTAAAAGGAGGAAAGTCTTGGAAGAAGGAGACAGTAGACAGAAGAGGGTAGGTATTGGGCCGCACGCGGAGATCCTTACAACGATGGCGCGGCTGGTGAGGAGAAGGAAAAAGATTGTACGATTTGCCTTCGGTCCATAAAAGGAATGGTAGCAACTCATCGTGGGAGAGGAACAAACAAAGTAGTATTAGGTAAATAGAAGGGGTGGGGAAAAACCCGTCCCTCAAGTGAGGAAAAGACCTGCAAAATCTGACCGTAACGGGGAAGGAGACAAGGCTGCGAGACGGCAAACCTCACCAAAGAATGCTCAAGGGGGCCGATAAAAGAAAAAAAGAGAGACGAAAAGCGGCTTCTTCGGTAGATAAATCGTCGAAGAAAAAGGCTTCCATGCATTAAAACAACTTCATAGGCAAAATAAGAAAAGAAGTCAGAGGCCACTAGCAAAGGAAGGGGGCTTTTCCCGTTCTTCCACCACTGGGAAAGAGGTCAAACACAACGAAAACCGCAAGCGCCGCGCTTGTTCATCATCGCGAAAAAAAAAACCTTCCGCGGGTCAGAACGCGCTCCCAGGGCAGGCTCAGCTGAAGACGTCTAAAAGTCCTGGGTCTTTCCTTACCCAACGGTCTGTAAGCAATCCTTCAAAAAAGCGAGGGGAACGGTCGGACCCATTTTCCGACAAAAGAGGGGCGGAGGCTCATCAGAGGTATAAGAAATCTCTTAGAAGGATCGCAGTACGGGGGCACTGCAGCTCCTCAAAGGGGAAAGGTCTCTTCGCTCCAGTGAGGCCTGTCGGAAAGAAGGGGGGTCGCTGCGTTAAAAAAATCTCGAAGGACGGACGAGAAAAAGACGCTGCTACGCACTTGGGGCAAAAAAAAAAAGATTTTTTCCGACAAAGGGAGCTCGTTGGGGTCAAAAGAAGGACCGCTAATTCGAGCGCAGCTGCAGTGCAAACGACCGCTTCCCACCATCTCAAGAGGGAGACTAACGAAACGCTCCTCCTCAAATGGTTGGGAAAAAAAGAAAGAAAAAGAGGTGGGTCGTCTTCATAAAAAGAAGGTATGAGAAAAAAATAAAAGGACCACCGGCCACCAAAACACGACCTTAACCCAGGCTCGCCGAGCGAGAAAAAGCGCACAAGAATGGAATTGAGAGGGCCACTGGCTAAAAAGAAGGCTTGCGTCTTAAAAACGAAAAAAGAGCTCTGCTTTGGTGGGCCCTCCAGGATGAAAGAAAAAAAAGGAAAAATGAGTCGTCTCGATCAAGAAAGGACCAGCCTCCGAAAAAAAGGGGGGTCCAGACTCCGTCTCTAAGTCAAGAGTCATTTGGCGCGGAAAAAATCGCAGAAAGAAAAAAAGCCCTCCGGCTGACTTCGGGGGACAAGGTTTGAAGAGCCCAGGACATTAGACCGGAAAACAGAATGTTCCTGGTGACAGAAGACCCTCAACGGGTTCGCAAAGAAGAGAAAAAAAAACTAGTCCTTGGAAAGCTCACCCGCACAAAAGAGCTTTCTCTCCGTCTCAAAAAAAGGGAGTCGGCAAACGATGGGGGAGAGAGCCAGAAACATCCTCGTGAGAGGATTAACAGAAGACGGCGACGCCCGCGCTGGGGTAAAAAAAAAGGAGATGTCTAAGAACGCGCCTAAAAAGAAAGCAAGGAAAGGAGCTGAAAGGGATCCGGAATCCTCGCAGACTTCTCCAGAAACTCAGGGAGAAGAACAGGTCAACCTCATCTCCGCTTACACAAAGAGACCGATTCCGATCACCGAGAAAAGCTCTCACTGGGGAGCACAGCTCGAATCCAAAAAAACCGAGAAAACCAGGGGTTGCGCAATCGGCCCTCTAAGAGGACGCCGACCCGGGAGGATAGATCAAAAACTAAAGATGCTTTCAATTGAAAAAAAAAGAAAAAGCCAGAAGGCTCTCGCACGCTCAACGCCGTCTAGCTCTCTCGTCTCTCCACAGAATTGAAGGCCGACGGGAATCATAGTGACGTCACAAAAACGGAAACCGTGCAAATCACATCCGAAACAAAAAGGAACGGGCCCTAAATAAACATCGGAAAAAAAAACGGCGCGAAAGGGTCGATGATAACGGAATTACAGGAACCGCAAGAAAAAAGAAAAGGTAACGAAGCACTAAGGAAGGAACACCGACCAGGGGGCTTCAAAGAAAAAGGACGCCCAGGCAGCGACTCATATCCTTAATAGGAATGCCGGCCAAACAAAAGTAGCCAAATAAACGCTTTCTCCATGGGAGAGGACGCATGTTCTGGCTTCCTCGAAAGAGGAGGGAAAGATCTGGCCTATGGAGAAGCACGCCAACGCGTTCCTTTCATTCCCAAAAGGGGGGGCGGGGCTCGCTGCCTCTACTAGAGATTCTCAAAGGAAGGAAGGGTGCCTGGTCCAAGGTCCCAAGAAAAACTAACTTACATAAATCCTTCGAAGCGGTAGAGGGAAGAAAGGAAAGAGCACTCAAGGGGAACCGCGGAGAGGCAAAAAAGAAAGCTTAGGCAGCACGAGATGGAGAATCAAGAAAACACGGGGGTGAAAATTACAAGGAGGACAAAAGATGTCAGGTGGCAAAGGAAGACTCGGAGACTGAAGAAAAAGGACTTCGTTCAAGGAACGCTCACTAAAAAAAAAACAAAAATTTCAAAACCAAAAAAGGAAAAGAGCTCAAGAAAAAAAAAAAAAGGGTTTTCTGGGGGAGCGAGCGGAGGACGGAAGGACGACAGAAAAAGGGTCCACCTGTAAATGGAAAGTGGAAGGACGGGAGAAAAAAAACGGGGTAAAAATGCAATTCCGACGCCCCTAAGTGGGAAATAAAGACTGACGTTTACATAAAGGGAAGATAAGCGCTCACGAGGAAGGAAAAGCTACTCGGAGTCCATACTCCAATGACGAAAAGCTTCAGGAAAAGGGGGCCCAACCTAACCCAACCAAATCGGAACAAACGGGAAAGAGAAAGAATGCCGATTTGGGGGGGGAAGGAGGGCGACAAAAGTTTGTTAAGGGGCTTGAAGCGTGGGTGGAGGGGGACGAGAGCACGGTGTGGTAGACGAGGCTTAGGATTCGCGAAAAGGGGGACAAGGAAGTTCGAGGGGTTCTCTCCAGAGTGCATTCTGGACGGGGGGGGGGGGACCCACGGGGAGACCGAAAAAACGTCCAGTAAACCGTGAGGGAAGAATAGATGTCTGGGTTGTGGTGGAAGGGAACGCGATCGCGCAAAAAAGGGCAAAGAGGAGGACTGGAGAAGGGTACGTATTCAATAAGTGGGGGTGAGAGGGGACGGCATTTTTTTGGCACCCCAAGAAATTACCGTGACATGAGTCGATCGGGAAGGTCAAATCGTAAAAGATACGAAACTGGGTGCGACATGCTGGGGGGGGAAAAGAAAAAGCAGGACAAATTCTTTTACGGGGGGGGAATTGTCCACTGGGACCGCTGACTCGCAGGGGAAGGGAAAATAAGCAGGGTTCGCGGGCAAAGTTACAGGCCCCAGCTGAAGAGTCCCAGGAAAGAGTAGGGAATAAGAGAAAAGAGGACTGGCATATAAGAACCGGAAAGGGTTGGCGAATAGACAGATCTTGAGACCGCGAATGAGATGGAAGCCAGAAGAAAAAAAGGGGAGAAGCGAAAAAAAAAAAAAAAAATTCTCTTGGTCCCAGGTGGGGGGAAAAAAAAGGGAACTTGAACGGGAGAATCGATTCATGGAGGGGGAGGGCTCGACCTGTTCTGAAAAGGGGGGGGGCGGCCGCTATATTTTCTGGGAAGGTCCCAAATGAAGTGCTTTAAGAGGAATGTGTGGGCGGTGGGGGGGGGGGGGACCTGCCCAGTAGCCGCTTTGCAGGAGAACGGTGACGCGTTGTCGAGGGAAAGCGATCGTTTTGGGGAACGTCAGCGAAGAGGGGAATTGGTAAAAAAAAAGTGGGAGGTGGTTGCTTGGGGGGGGGGGGAAGGGGAAAACTATACAAGTTAGGAGGAAAGGAGGACAGAAGAGACGAATCATCTGAAAGAAGGACGCTAAGTCCTTTTCGGCAGACTGGGGAGCCAATCAAAAAAAAAGGAGAGGCTAGATAGGCTGGAAAAAAAGATTCGAGCATGCGCTGAGCAACAGGGAAGGAAAAATATAATTGAACGGGTTTTTTAAGTATAGATGTTGTCGGAAGACTTTGGCGAGCGAGGGTGGGGGCATCACGTCGTTCGAAATTGTCGAGGGTTCATACGGTCGGTCAAAAAACAAATGGCGGAAAAAAATCGCGTGGGGGGGGAAAGCTGGGGCGTAAAAGGGTACGAGCGAATTCGAAAGGGATTGGAAAGGAGCGGGAATCTTTTCCGAACCTTGAAGGAGAAGAAAAAAAAAAAATCTTCGAAAAGTGGGGAAAAAGGATCAAGGAAGGTAGACCTTGTTCAAAAAAAAGGAGAAGAGACTATATGATGAACTCGGTTTTAGCACCAAGGAAAAGGGGGCCAGCTTCGACATGCGAGGGTTGGGGTGGGGGGGGGGGGAGGTTGGCGTCAACTTCGGGCCAGGGTTGAAATGTTAAAAGGGGGGTCGACGAAGACAAAGGTCTTAAGATTGGGGCTCGGCACACGGCCATAAGGGCATTAGGGGGGTGCCGCAGAAAACGATTCTGCTGGGGGGAAGTACTATGTAAACTAAGGAAGGGTGTCTTGACTAAAAAAAAAAAACCCAAAAAGCCTTTCTCCGATTTTAGGGGGAAGGGGGGAAGATAGGCCGGTAAGGGTTTCCTGTCCGATAAAGCGAGGGGGGGAAAGAACCAGCTCGAAAGGCTGGGTTGTGAAGGGGGGCAGGCACGGGCGTCTCAAGAAAGGAGCAGTTTTAGCAACTGGAGGGTGGGGGAATTCCGGACTAGGGTTGGCGGGTTGACGAGTTAAAAAAAGAAAGGGGAGAGTATGTCGAGGGGAAAAAAATTCGAAGGGAGGGAAAGGGGCTTATTGAAGAGAAGCAGACGATTTCTTCTGAAGACAGCGGAGGGGCCATAGATGGGGGGCTTGGAAAAAGAGTACTTCCAGCGGGGAAGTTGAAGGGGTCATCGCGAGAGTGAACGCAGTAGGAGAGGGGGGCGAGACCCGACAGGGAAAATGATAATAGACGACCAAAAAAAGGGATTGCATATGCAGGGGCAAAAAGACGAAGGGCACTTCAGCGAGAATTGGGGTAGAAATGATAATCACTGGGGGAAAAAAAGCAGGGATGCCTAATTCTTTCAACAGGGCAGGGGAACGAGGGAAATGGGGACGACGTGGCCCCGTACGGGCAGCAAAGAAAAAAAAGGATCACTAATGAGTTCTAAGATGGGGGAGGGGGAAGTGTTAACCCAAAAGGAAGAACTGGACTCGTGGACTGCGAACCTTCAGAAGAAAATTAAAAGCCTTCGGGAGAGAGCTCGTGAGCTCGCAGGAGAAAATAAAATTAGGAAGTCACCCAAAAGAAAGAGGAAGATGGGTCTCCAAAAAAAAGGTTCGTATGAAGGACCGAAGAGAGAAGCTTGAGCCAGCGGTCTTGGCTCGCTGTGAGTGCGCCGCAGCAGAGCGTTACGAGTCAGATTCGGAGGAAAAGAAAAAATTGTAGCAACCTCTGTCTGCGAACGTTAAAAAATAAGCGAAACCACCAACGGAGGGGGAGGAAGGGGGGGAGTCCCTCATCCTAATTTGAAAATACCATCCGACCCACCAGGCAAATCTTCTCTAACGCTCGCAAGAAAGGCTCTCGCAGGAAGAAACGCGAAGGAAGGGGGAAAAGTTCAGAAACCATATCTATCTCGTAAGGGAAAAAAACGAAGAGTAGGGGTCGATAAAAAAGAGAAGGAAGAACGCTTCGGTCCTTGCAGCAGAAAGACGAACGGAAGAGCAAGCTTCTCGAACCTTCATCGACCTGCCACAAATGGAGGGGGGGGAAAGGGAGGGAAAACACGACCGCATCACTGGAAGACAAACAACAACCGGGAACAAGGAAAAAAAAGCGTTCACACTCGGAGAACCGGAAAAATGGAGGGTCCAACCCCTAAAGAAATCCGCTGCGCGTCCTGGAACTGCCAACCCCTTCAAACTTAGGTACCATGCTAAAGGGGAGAGCGCCTACGGACAAAGGAAGCAGCTGCTTCCGGCAGACCAGGTTCTATGAGCTCCAGAAGAGGAGGAAAAAGAAAAAAGAGGGAAGCCGCTCTAAATTTCACTGGACGTCTCCTTGACAGAGAACGGGTCCACCCGGAGCCAGCAAAGAACCGCGCGACGTGACACCTCTGCTCGCAAGGGGGACGTTTGGTGCAAAGTGCCCTCCGCTTTAAAAAAAGGGGGGCGCAGGGGTCTTTAAAAAAAGAAAGACAGAGAAGGATTCAGGAATCCGCATGAAAATGGCCATCGGCATCTCCTTGAAAAAAAAAAGGGGGAAGCCGACCGACTCTGAGTTGTTTTACGAAGGCTACGAAAGGGTGCAACGGAAGTACATCCAAAATAAGTAAAATTGAACCACCTTACCCGGACGCCCTCCGTAACAGAAAGAGGAAGAGGGGAAATTCGGGCCCGAACTAAATATTGGGAAGAAGGGAAAACGGGAGGCCCCGGCAAGTCGCTTCGGCGGGGGGTCAGAGACAACGACAAAAGAGGGAAACTGACTGTTGCAAAGCCAGGATGAAGAACACCGAAAGGCGGCAAATCGCGACCAGCTAAAAAGTAGGGTGAAGGAAAAGGGGCTCACGGATCAAGTGATCGGGTCATGGGGGAATGGGCCGTATCAAAAATCCCGCAGAAGCCAGTATTAGGAGGGCGGAGGGACACCGGGGGAAACAATCCCAGCTGACTAAAAAGAACCGCAAGTAAAAGCCGTCAAAATCATTGGGAAAAAGATCCAGAATCGATGAAAGGCTGCTCCTACGCTCACCAAGTCAAAGGGAAGTGATAAATCACACTAAGGGTCGAGCTTCTTCGAGAAAGGACCGGCTCGTCACGGAAAGTCGGGAGATCCTCTTTCCTAAGGGAGGAAGCGCTCGACGCCGCGCGACTTAAGACGAGACTTGGCCGTCCGCAAAAGCAAAGGGAACGACGCGGCACTAGCAGCACAAGAAACTAACTAGAAGACGGAAAAGAATCGAGAGACAACTAGGGAAGAAAGGGGAAACCATCCAGTTACAACTCCTTCGCAAGAAAAACGACGCCGCTCTGTACTGTCTAGGACTCATGATCGAATAACTCAAAAAGGACTCAGGAAAGCAATAAATGGTGCGCATGGCCAAGGAGGCATCGCCGCCACCCGGGAAAAGCCGTCAAATTTTTTAAAAAAATCTAGAAAGGGAGGCAACGTCCTCTAGCGTACCCCGGCAAGCGTGGAGAAGGCAAGGCTATAGGGAGATCGCAGAAAGAGAAACCCATTGGTCACAAACTACGCGAATTGAGAGGGAAGGGGAAAAAAAGGGGGGAGCCGGATTGGTCCTCTCCACAGACGCAAAGAAGGAAGAAGGAAACATCGCTAGGCAGATACAAGTACGCCCAAACAGGAGGGGAGAATAAAGTATGACAAACTTCAAATACAAAGAATCTCAGGGGCCCAGAAGCCCTACTACAGAACACCTACGTCTTCGAGCAGCGGAAGCAGCAAGGGAAAGATAGAGACTGAAAGCCCGGGTCAAAAGGAAAAGAGAATCCAAATATGAAACGCGGAAAAGGAAAAAGGGGGAAGCGAACATTCTTTCTTCCTCTAACGAGGAGGCAAGGGGGGGTCT
>Ga0179593_1311685_pt1 | contig 25994 bp, 33 predicted proteins | sample CZODoug2_1_08_16_FD_185931 | JGI IMG/M metagenome (GOLD analysis project Ga0179593, IMG submission 185931) | Vadose zone soil fungal communities from Angelo Coast Range Reserve, California, USA - CZODoug2_1_08_16fungal (PacBio error correction) | ecosystem: Environmental > Terrestrial > Soil >...
CCCAAGGGGTTTCCGACCTTTTTTCATTACTTAGAACCCCAAACTTCCAGTTGGGGGCCACTAAAGGACACGGGGATGTGGAGTTGGGTGGCCGATAGTGGACGAAATTTTCACCCAAAACAAAGAAAGGCGCTTTCCGATTCGAAAACACCAGGAGAAAGACATCCAAGAAGTGAAAAGGGCCTTGCCAGCGTTTGAAAAGGGGGCATCATAGGTTGTTTTTTTTGAGGTGTGAAGAGGGTGGGGGGACGCAAAACAAAGGTTCCAACAAAAACGCCAGAAAACAGGAACACGCTACCGGTGCGGTTTTCTCAAAACGAGCAAAACATCGAGCTTCATTCCTGAGCTTGGAAGAGAGTGGCCTGCATTGTGAAAAAAAAAAAAACTAATAAAGGAGACTGACAGAACCAATCAAGAAACAAAGGGGTTCAAAAAAAGGGGGGAGGGGGGGGGGGGGGTGTTGGGCGACGTTACGAGACACAAAGGAAAGGGGTAAAGGGGAGGACGAATGAATGGAAATTGGAAAAAAGAAATTTCCCGTGAGAGGAAGAATTTTGGGGGACTGCAAGAAGTGGGGACACCGGCACGTCCAGGACGAGCCAAAAACGATGAGAAAACTTCCGGTCACGTGTGTAGTGGTCAGCAAAATCTCAAAAGGGGGGCGAAAAAAAAAGGGAAAATTTGAGGGGGGGGGTAAGTGTTGCAATCTGGGTCAACGTGGGGAAAAAAGTGTGCATGCCTGAACGCGTTGGGTTTGCCTGAGGGGGGGCGGGAAAGGCTTAGGCTGTTGCCCAAGTGCGGGAGAATGGTGGGGAAACTTTGGGTGGAACGCAATATTTTACCAAAAGGCGCCAGGGGGAGAAAAGGAGGGGTGAGCGATATCTTCAAGGGACGCGACTGTGAAGAAAGGTCAAGTCCAGTCTTAAGCAGGAAAAGGGACCGCATAACGGTGTTCAACCTCGCATTCAGCATTGCGTCTGGCCAACTTCGCAAAAACCACACGACTAAACGGGCCCAGAAAGCTTGGGTGGGTGACCAGCGTTACAGGGGTAGGGGAGAGGGATGAGGGGACGGAACTATCTTGTTAGGGGGGATCGGGCCAAAAAAAGGGGGGTGACAAAAACGGCGAGGGTTGCCGGAGTACCAGGGACTAAGGTGCAGGATATGAGTCACATTGAAAGTTGGTCTAAGGTTCCGGTGTAAAAAAAGCGAAAAGAATGCCCAGGAATGGATCAACCGGTTGTCTGTCTAAGAAGCTATCCCTAATTGAGGGAAACATAGTTCAGGGGCTTCGATCGATCTATTGCAAGTTCAGGGTCCAATTTCAAGAGCAGTTTGGCGCCAGAACAGTTGCGAAAAGTTTTTTGATCAACACGAGTGGGGGACAAATCGGGCGGATTGGTGAAAAAGCGGCGGGGTGGAAGAGAAAAAAAAACGGTTCTAACGAAAGGGCACGGGGGGGGTGATCGTATAATGAAGGATCGACTCAACTCAAAACGTTGGGGGGAAAAAACGGATCCAAACAACAGACGGTTCTACAGGGAAGGCAGAGGAGAAACGTTTGTCGTCAAAACACATCATCCAATTTCAAGGGAAATAACGGGGGGGGGGGGAGTGATCGGGCAAAACACAGCGACGCACATGTGCTTGCCGGGGGGTGGGAAAGGAGGGTGGGGGGTACAATTTCTGGAAGCAGGAGTGAGAAAAAAAAAAAAAAAAAAAGCCACGGCTTTGGGTGGGCAACGGCCAACTTTAAGAAACACAGGGTCCAAAACAAAAATGGAAGCGAGGCGTGGTCGAGTGATCGGCGGGTGGCGGGGTAATGGTTTTGTCCTGCCGTGGGACGAAGGGCCAAAGAAGGAGTTTGAGACGCCTATCGGGGAGGGGAAAGGCAGGAAGGGGCTACTGGGTTCTTTGGTTGTTGGACCGGGTACGATTTTCGTAGGGGGGGGAACCACAAAGGTCAATAGGAAGAGGGGGGTCTGGTTGCGGCAAGCCACAGGAACGGGCAAAAGGGGGCGGTCACACGCCCCTTTTGGGTAAACGGGGAACAGAACTTGTGTGAAGGGGGGTTTGGCCCGAGAAAAAAATTGGCATTGAATCATTAAGTTCGGTCACCGGAGAAGGAGTCCAAAGAACCATGGCAGTGGGGGCAAAAAGCAGAATCGCGACACGGAAGGGCCCAGCGCGAAAAAAGGGTGGGGGTAAGTTCAAAATGCCGGGCCGATAGGAACTGAAAGGAACCTGAGGACAAAGGGACGCGGGGCAGGACACAAGGAGGAGCAGGGAGCAAAAAAGGACCGGGATACTTTGACGTCGGAAAACGAACAGGTTACACGAATAATTGGTTTTGATTAGGATTATAAAAAAAAACTCCACCGGAGGGGGACCCCAAACTTACTTGGGGTGGAAGATGGGGGCTTGGTAAGCCTCTTTGGGTAGAATAAAGAATGAGGGCGAAATGGACCCGCCGCTTGTGCGGATTACATGGCCCGAGTCCGGTTGTGGATACGAAAGGAGGGACTCATGGGGGGGGGGGGAAAACAGTGACGCACAGCAAAAAAACACGAGGGAGTACGGAAACTTTGCAAAAATTACTGCGGGGACCGGGGGAGGGGGGGACAGCGGGTCAGGCAGTGGGGGGTATTTCGAATACTATGCCAGTGATAAGGGCCTACTTTTAGAGAAAAAAATGCATTTTACGCACAGAAAATTGTGGAAGAGGCCAAGCCAATGTTGGGTTGGCGGAAACCCTCTTAAAGCTTGGCTCAAAAAAAAAGAAGGGGGGGAACAAGGCAAAAGTCAAAGGAAAGTGTGAGGGCGAAGGCGAAGGTGAAAAGGAAACCAAAAACTTCAAAGGCCCGCCTGGGGGATGGCAGAAAAAACTTCACTTGCAAACACGGGCGAAGAAGTGAGAAGAAACAACTGGGGTGACCGACGCGGGCTCGATGGGCGGACGCCAGGGGAAAAAATTGGAGCGACAAGTGCCAAATCGGTGTGGGCGCTGGGCCATGAAAAAAGGGAACAAGGCCAACACGTCAAAGAGCAAAGGGCGGGCTGGAAAAAGCCGGAAACACTACAGCTGCAAATTTTGAAAACAATGGGGGAGATCAAGGTTGGGGGTGGCCCGGAGGGGGTGTGGAGAAGGTAAAAAGAGCCCGGGCGGGGGGGGAAGGCAAGATCAAGAAAAATCCCCGAGCAAACGAGATAACAATTCAAAAAAGTGGCTACAACGAGGAGTTATTCGGTTGTGCGGGAACGATTCGAAAGGGGCTCGAGGATGCAAAGGGCGCGATCGCTGGGCGCAAGGTGGGGGAACCTTTCAGATTGCAGCGCGGCCAGGGCCCAGGCAAAGTCTAAAGAATGTGATAGATAATCCATATAGGAAGGTTGGGGGAGTTGCGCTATTGTTCCAAGCCAGGAAGGAATGTTGAAAGAATCTCCGAAATTGGGTGCAGGGGGTTTGTACTGGCCGTCGGTGAAAATGGAGTCGGGGGGGGATGTCTGTGCGAGCGCTGGCCGATGTTGCAACAACGGCGACTTGAAGGCGTCGAGGTAATGGTCCAGTGTTTGGGCGGGGGGGACAGGTTTCACAACATCAGGTAATAAAAAAGAGAGTAGGAACGACAGTGAAGCTGATGGATAAAAAGGGTCGTTTGATGTAAAGCATGAAAACAGTCCACCACCATGCAGGTTTTGGAAAAAGGGTAATTCTGAAAAGGGAGACGCAACGCAAAAGGGGCAAAAGTGTTCCCCCTTTTGCGTTAGAATGAAAGGGGAGATAAAACGTCTACAAACAAAAACAAGTAAAGGGAAAAGGAAATAGATCGGACATATGCACGGGAGGGGGAAAGGGGTGTGCGTCAAGGCTAGGGAAGCGAGGAAATAAATTCCGACTGGTGGAAAACGAGCGGCCAAAGCAAACGTCTCACAATCGGAAAAAATCATTGCCAAACGACGGTCCTTTGCGGGGTTCCGGAACCCGGGACCACACCGAACTGGGAGATAAACCCGCAACTGAAGGAGTGCCGTAGGGTTGCCAGCCGAACGAGGGAGGGTAGCGCCGAAGAAGCAAAAGACGGCAGACGCCCAAAAGAAATAAGACCATCTCAACGAAGAGTAACGGGGCCGTGCAATCGGGGGAAAGTTTCGAAGATTTTGCAACACGCCCGGAAAAAAGGGGGGAATCAATCAGCAGCAAAGCCTGAAAACGCTCTAGAGTCACCTGGGTTTCGACTTGGAAGAAGAAAAACTAGGGAAAAAAAACAGGGACTCCTGACGAACCGGGCCCCCACGAGATGAGCGCAGAAAAACGAAGACTACCTCAAATCCCTTCGAAGGGACGGGCGAAACCCTGGGGGGATAATTTCACCGGGTGGGAGCCAAGTTTGGGGAAAGGGACCTCAGCTGGACGAAGCAAAAAAAAAGTGGCCTGCAATACTACCTCTCAGCGACCGGGCTTCTAACTCAAAACTACGCAGGGCCAAAACTTATCGCCTTTGGGCAAATTTGAAAGGCCATAGGAAGGCTTACAAAAAAGCCTTCACGGGGGAAGTGTTTATTGTAGAGGGAGACGGGAAAAAACAATCAACCGCATGACGCGTCGCGAAAAAAAATTTCTGAGATCGTCAAAAAAGAACTCGAGTCATCGGCAAGAGAAAAGACAGGGAGGAGAGGGGGCCACTTTCGGCACGGGGCAAGAAAGAGCTGGGGGTTCCTTGGGGGGGCCCTTTGCCACCGTGGAGTGAAAAAAAATACCAAAAAAGGGAACCCGGCTACTTCAGCAAAGGAAAAATCTTATACAGGGGGGGCGTTACGGTAGGGAGAGCCAGAAAGGGAACAGTAAAAGGCTGAAAGTTAATTGGCGGGATCGGACACCATGCAAGGTTGCGGGTAAAAAAACGAAAAAATCCCCAAAAACAAAACAGGTCGGCCCCGTCCATAAACCAAAAATTGCATGCTGAAAAAAAAAATGCCAACTCGGAAGCAAACGGAAACGAAGTCAATGGGTACCACAGGGGGAGCAGGAAGGGGGGGAGGATGCAGAGACATGAAAAGAACCCCATGACCGTAATGGCGCGCCCAACAAGAAAACGAAGGGACACAAAGTAAAAAAGGGGGACCCGAAAAGGCGGATATGTCATTCTACCCAGAGGTGGAAAAACCGGGAACAGACTTCAACTCCCGAGTTATGAGAATCACAAGCAGTCGGGGCGAGTTATACAAAGGACCTAAGTCCTAGGGAAAAAAGGGGTCCAACCTGGGCAAGGCCAGGCGGATCCAGAATAAGTGACGCTTGCCCCGCTCTCCGGGAATGCCTCAAAAGTCCGCGTTCCCTTTACGACTATCTAGCTAGCCCCGGGAAATTTTGAAAACCTCACGGTCAGAGGGTCACCGAGATAGGAATTGGGTTGAAAAATAACTGAAAAGGGAAAGGCCATGTCCTTCAGAAAAGAGGTACGAAGAAACCATGTATGCCCACGTAAAAGCCAATTCTTCCTGGGGGAAAAAAAAGGAAAAAGGCGGGGGCACGAACCCTAGTTGACGCCTACGACGAGGAACGGGAAACAACTACGCTGCCTTGCAACCAGAAGAAGGAGTCCCCTTCGGGGAACCCAAGGAGAAAAAGCACTCCAACCCCGACCGCCTTAAGCGATGAAAAGCATCTTCGTGCCTTCTCACCGCCAGAAAAAAAAAAAGAAAGGACCACCGCCGTAACACAACCGAAACAACGTAACTTTAAACCAACGCAACCAGTGGTGCGATGGGTTAACCGCGGGGGCTTGGGGGGGGGACAAAGTGCGACTCTAGAAGACAGGCTCACCCCCGGGGAAGAACTTGTTTAGCCTTGTTTTGGGGGGTGAAAAATAGATAGACACAAACCCACGGGGATGCCCTAAAAAAAAAGGGCCCGACCAACAAACAACAGGGCGAGAGGGGGGTGGCGTCGCCCAAAGCTGTCTTGCGGGGGGGGGGTGCAACGGTGCCCAAAAAGAGCTCGACGGTAATCGAACTTGGGGTCACAACACCAACGCGACAAAACTAAGTGGCAACCAAGCAAAACGAGCACCAATCACGAGCGAAAACGCGAAGAAAAAATATTGGGAGCAAAGGGGCTGCGCCACCCATAAACAAAAAGATGATAGGAAAGAAGAACTGAGTCAGGTCCAAAAACTGAGATCGAAGCACAACGAAAGAAAGCTCGATGGCTCTTACGGTCTCCAATCAGAAAAAAAACAAAAAAACGGCGTCGAAGAAGTCAAGGACGAAAAGTTAAACGATGGACACAGAATGCGCTGGGGGGGGGTGATCTGGGATCCACGCCCGGCCCATCACGCCAACTGGTACAGGGCAACCAAAAGACGAGGTTCTAAAGCAAGGCCGACAAGAAAATACCCGAAGGTTGACGGCCCGAAAAGTCGTTGGGAAGAATGAACGACAGACAGAAAAACGCACGCGGCCAAAAAAGATTCCGGGCTGGCCACCGGGGAAGGAATGAGTGCCGAAATGCGGACTGCCGCTGGACAACCGTCTAGCAACGATCCATTTCCTACGAAAGGGAGTGGGGACGTCGACATAGACAAAATCAACTACGAGCCGGCAGGGTAATATTGACGTCCAAAAGTCAACACAAGCGGCCCAATTGAACACAGTCAAATATTAACTCCTTGGCGGCGAAAAAAAGACAGCAAAAAAAAAAACATTCGCCGTGGAAAAAGGAGGCAACCGAAACAGGGTTCGCCCCTGATTGGGGGAAAAAAACTACACACGAAAAAAACCAAAGGAAGGATCAATAGAAAAAGGGCATCCTAGAAGCTAAGGAGCAAATTGAGACAAAAGGGAACGGAAATCTTCACTTGACGACAAAACATGGGTGTTCCCTCAAAGGGGAAAACCTGAAAGGGGGTATCTGAAAATGGGGCGCAAAAAAAAGAAACCCAAACGTTGCGAAAAAATGTCTGATGTGGATACAGGCTCATAAGTGACGTGGTGTCAGAATGCAAGGCCACTTCGCTCATGAGAAAAGAGAAGGGGGCAAGTAGCTCAAGGCCCTGGCGCGGGGGGACACCGTTATGTGTAGGTTGAGGGCGAGAAAAGAGAAAAACCTACAAAAAACCAACACCAAGTGCTAAGGCCAATGTTAAAAGACGCAAGGAACAACAGGTCAAAACGGCGGTCAGCACTGTGGTGCACTCGAACTAGGCAGGTGCAGGTGGGGGGGAAAATAACACTAATCGGGAAAAAAATTCTTTTAGATTGGGGGTGCGAAAAATTGGAGGGGGGGGAGGTGGGAGAAAAGGGAAAAGGGGTGGCCAGGCGCACAGGCGGGGGGGAGGAAAAGAAAAAGAAAGCAACTCTTTTCACCGCCCCAATTGGGGGGGGAAAAAAACTGAACACAATCAACAATCCCAATTGTTGGTTTTGTTGTTTTTGGGGTTTGGCGTAAATTAAAGCAGCTACTGGAACTTGGTTTAAAAAAGGTGGTGCTGCAACAAAAAACAAATCCCTGCAACTAGGAAGAGGTCCGGCTGGGAAACACAGGACATAAGACGTGGCCTTGCCCGATCAGTCGTGGGGGGGTTTGTTATGGGGGTTAGCGGGGGAGACGGGGTGAGCTTTCTCGCCCGAACCCGGAAAAAACCGTGCGTGCCCAAAAAAGCGAAACAAAGTGAGACCTTGACCAGTGTTCCTGACGTCAAGGAGGAAAAGAAGCAACTTCATGTTGAAAAAGGGAATACGGACTGGGCTTCAAAATCAAAAAAACAAGTCAGACAAAAGGGCGAAAAAATGGGGGGGGAGTGTTTCCAGGAACGAAGGGCCACGAGGGGGGGAAAAGGGGGGGGGGGAGAATACTGGAAATGGCGCGTCAAAATATTGACCCGAATTTGAGACGTTGCGCCCGGGTCAAAAAACTTTTGGCCGGACACGGCGCGAGAGGCGGTCACGATGGAAAGAAAACCTTAGGGGGGCGTGTAGGTAGATGCACAAAGCAAGGGAAAAAACAAGTTCCCGGGGAGACAAAAAAAAGGTAAAAAGCAAGGCACTATGAATGGGAGAGAGACCTTTTTGGGGGGCGGAGGTTGGCACAGGCGAAGAGGGTTGGAAAAAAAATGACTGGGCAAAATGTGACGGGTTGGGAGGGTGAAATATTTCCGGCGGGGGGGGGGCGGGAATCGTGATCTTTCGTACAGAGGCACGGCCACCTTGGAAAGACAGGCCGGGAAACGGGCAGAAAAGTTGTGGCACCCAAGAAGCAGTTACAGCGCACGGAAAAAAAAAAACTCGCGACAAAATCAAACCTTGGCACTGCAAAGATAATCGTGGGGGGGTGACGGTGGGAACGGGGGGGCTAGGACGACCCAACACTCGGCGGAAATAAAAAAACGGGCCGGGATTGTTCAACCTTGAGTAGAACTCCGGGAAGGTGATTACTAGGTACCAGTTACCTATTGGAAGGCGAGGCGAAAAAAAGGTTGACCAAACTCAGTGGGTAACCCGGAAAAGAAATAAACCAAAGGGAAGTGTACGAAAGACCATGCAGGTGGACGATCCATCGAATCGCGCACATGGTTTGACATGGGGGGAGGGAGGGGACACGGTAAAAAGGGGCAAGAATTCTTTCTGTAATATTTTCAAATATTGGGTTTGCGCAAGGGGGGGAGACCACAGGGTTTGGGGAAGTCGCAGCCCAGAGTCTTCAACGGAGTTGGGGGCTCTGGTCGGGGGGGGGTGAAAACGAGGAACAAACAGAAGACGCGGGTGGTCAAGTTCGATATGAAAGGGAAAGACCATTTGGGGCAACGGTGGTTTGACAACGAACAGTACCAAGCGGGAAAGCTTCTTTCTTCGCATCCAACTAGGGCCGAGCTCGGAAAGTGCACGTTAAAATAAGGGGTGCACTGATCGGTCAAAAGAAACAGCCTCAAAAATGGTGTCAGGGAAGAGTAACATGGGAAAAAGGATGAGATGCGACGGCGCAAGAGGGAAAAGGTTGGAAAGCCCAATGTTCGAACCCAAAAGGGTGCCCACAACGACAAAAAGAAGCGGGAAACCGGAGGTGGAAGGAGGGTGCCTTGTCACTGGGGGTTCCGGCACGGTGAAAGAAGTCACCAAAAGGAATAGGTGCAGTCTAAGCGAGAGGGGAGAGGATCCCGGATTTGTGCTGGGCGGCTTGGGGTGAAAAACGCGGTGACTCCAGACGATTGAGGGGCAACACAAAAAACGTACGTGGCCGCCAGTTCCCAAGGCGAGTGACGGGGGGGGGGCCCCAGATGGCGGGGGGGGGCGCCGGGTTTTAAAAAAGAAGATGTTGACCAGGGGGGGTTGGTTTTTGCGTGCCCTGAGCATTGCCCTCGTTAATGGGTCAGGTCTGAGCAAAACGTTCAATACCGTGGGGAGGGCCCCATCGGGGAATGAAACAGGGGGCAAAAGGCCAAAGGCGAATGTAGACAAAAGAAGGGCCTAGCAAAACACAAAAAAATAGGGGGGGACGCTGGGGGTCTGCCCCAGCTGTAGTCTGGCGGCGCAAGCGAGCAGTCAGCAGGTCCGGGATCATTTTGAAAAAGCGGCCCGCAGTCACGCCTGGCCGTGTGGGGGGGCCAAAAAAAAGTTTTATATCTCCCAAAAACCTGGAGCGTGAGAACGTCCAATAACTTACGGAGTTGAGAAGTGGGGAGGGAAAGGGCAATGAAAGCAGACGTCGCCATCACAGGTGGGTTTAGGGGGGCGGTTACAGGGAGGCGGCGGGGAAACGAAAATGTCGGGCAGGGGAAAACTTGGTCAAAGGTCGTGCGCAAAGCAAGGCAAACAGGATCGTAAGGTTTTGGCCGCCAAGCTGTAAACTTCCTGGGGGGAGGCCCCGGGGGCAGAAAAGGTTTTACGTGGGTTTCGACCCATGGCTCATCTGATGGGGGGCGCCGGAGAGACATGTGTTATGTCGCCGCTGGGGGTAGGGGTGTAGAGAACCTGAAAATATACTTTTGACAGGTAACTTGCACAGAAGTTGCTTGGCAAGCAGCTCAGAAATCAATGCGTACGCTTTTTCTGAAAGGGGAGTCGAAGGGGACCCGGGAACAACAGGGGCAGGCAAAAAATGGAAAGAAGAGTTACTGCCCGTGAAGAAGCCGTTGAAAAGACGAATCCCCTGGAAAGGGCCCGTACTGGTAAAAAGAACGGGGAAATGCGACGCCCTGTGGTGCAGGGAACGGACGAGTGCCAATCTTTTGAGCTAAAAAGGGGGGTGCTACTCGATGAAGCACCAAAAGACACACCGGAAAAGAGGCAAAACACCCTAGCGACTCGGGCAAAGGGACCAGGCATCATGTTGGCTGGTTTGAGCAGAGGAAAAAAAAAAGTCCTCGGGGAGGGGAGGAGCCGAGCAAAGCAAAAACAAAACGTCAAAAGGGGGGGGGGGCAGAAAAGGGGGAAAAATAACCAACGAGGAATTTCAAAACTGAGTTACCAGTGAGGGGAATAGCAACTCGAGGAGGCCGAGGCGCGAGAGATGGCGCAAGGGTCGTAAAACGGAGGCAACGATGGGCGCCGCGGCTTTCCGGTGAAACGTCGAAAGGGTGAGAGCGAAGAAAGAGAGGGAAGTCGAATGGGGGGGGCAAGGCGCGATGTGGAAACTATCTAGGGGGGAAAGCGATGGTGGAAAAATTCCCAAGAAAATCGGGGGGCACGTGAAGGCGGGAGTGGGGGGCAGAGCTGGGGGCGGCTGAGGGGAGGGGGAGACTAAGAAGTTTCGCAACGAACTTAGGGGCCTCGGGGTCGGTTCTAAAAAAGAAAATCAGTTGGGGTCCGTCCATGGCGGCTGAAACAACAAAAAAATCGATTGATCTGTGGCACGCGGAGTAACAGAGGAACAAGCCCCCCAACCAGTAAGGGAATTGAAGTATAAAAGGTGGGAACCTGGGGAGCCGCCACCTGCTTGAAGGAAGGATAGAACCAAAAAAACAGGTAGAGGATAAAAAGATACTAGTTCATATGAAAAAAAGACAACTAATCCAGGTTTGCGGCCGGAGAGGGACCGCAGAGAACTCCAAAAGGTTGCCCTGAAAGAGGGGACACCAACCAAATAGCACCCCCCCGGTCGATTGTGTTACCCCCGAAGGGGCGACCAAAAACTGGGGGGGAAAAAAGTGGGACACCTGGAGACCGCCCACCCGCAAACGGCCATCTTAAACAATGGTAACGCGAAACGATGAACGCAGAAACGGCCACCAAACCTCGGCCCAAATATCCAAAAAAAGTCAACACCGATTCGTGGCCGGGGGACCACGAGGCAAGGGGGGCGAGAGAAGGGTTACAAAACAGGAATTGGCCTGCAGCCCGCAACTCACGCGCCATAAGGTTCGCTCAACCTTTCGAAAGTTTGGGCCGCATAAGCGGCAAAAAACTCCCAGGGGCGACATGCGCGACGCACGCATCTACTCCTCGAACGACCTTCGAATCGGCGAACCAAAACTGTCAGAAATGGAATGGACGTTTGGGGCAACCTTGAATTGGGCCCTACGGTTCAGCTTTGGGGGGGGGATTTGGAAGTGCCTACGCACTCCGCATCCGGTCAAAGAAACCCGCCAAACGGATCGCCTTGGGCAATTGCCCCAATCGGAGTTAATGTCCTTTCATCCGAAGAAAAATTGGGACGGTTATGTCCTTTGGGTGCACAATGGAACCAAAGCGCATAAAAAAAGAGGTGGGGACGAAAGCATTGCTGAGAGAAAACAAAAAAAAAAAAACAAAAAAAAAAAAATGAAAAACAATCGGAAAAAACACCCTCCAAAGGGGAGAGATTGGGAAAAACAGCTTCGACGCGGCCAGGGAAAAAGACTTTCAAAATGGTTCCCGGGGGCAATCCGGCACCCGGGGGGATTCATCCGGGGAACCACGCTTCAAGCCGAATTCTGGAAGAAATCCTTTTTGAACCGTATGGTGGATAACAGATTGCCAAGAAAGTGGCTGAAAGGAAATCATTGGGCGGAGTGCACCAGGAAGCGACGAACAGACGTGGGGGGGGAGCCAACCCATAGTCGGTAACCTGCTCTCTAAGCGCTGGAATCTAGCACGCCCTGCAAACGAACGGGGGACGAAGTAATTGGAAAGAAAAAGTTACGGAAAAGAAAAAGAGTTGGGCCTGGGACTGGCGCGAAAAAAAAAAGGCCCCGAACAAATGCGCGAACAAGCAACCAATGCAGACGAAAGCGAGGCGAAGAAAGATTTGCAGAAAAAGAAGGGTCACCTCACAAATGAGGATAACCTAACGGAAGGGGGGGAAAAAGATTGGGGTGGGCCGATATACATACTAATCCAAAAAGGGACGCCCGTAACTGGGAAAAAAAAGGACAGGCCGCCCCGGCCAGAAGGAAGGCCTGACCGCGAGACAAAGAAACCTCCCCGCCGTGGGAAAAAAGGTACTATGCGGCGCACTAGCCTTAAGGTTGGGTGCTCACAGGGAAGCGTGGCAAGGGTCTAAATCTGAAGTTGCCGCACGCCATGGCCGGCTCCTTTGCTAATAGAAGCAAATATAGGCAAACGCCAAGTGGCAAAAAAACATCAGGTCCGTTTTAAAAACAAAGGCGCGGACCCCACAGGTGAAAAAAAAGCACGCGAGGAAAAGAGTGACGCGCAGGGCCCTTACGAAAATGTCCCGTCGTTCAACCGGCCGGGAAACAAACAGCCAGCAAGAAAAGACCGGAAGTCAGATCACCGGGAAAGGGAAGGAAAGGCTCAAACTTGGTGCTTCGTCACAAGGAGACACGACCAGTCCACCCGAACCCTAGAAAATACGCCGGGAGGAGAAAAGTTCCCGTGAACCCTCCCCGGGTTCTTTACATTGCTGAAACGCCGGGGGCAACGATGGAGCGGCCCGACCTCGATAAAAGGCAAAAGGAGAATGACAAAACCACCGCTCACCTCGTTTGGCAGACAAAAGAATTAGTCAAACACTACCTCGATCAGGAAGAAAAAAAACGGCTGCGGGGACTAAATGGGCGGCCCAAAAAACTTCGTTGATGGAGGGTGGGCAACGTGGCAGAGCCGGTATCAGAAGTTCAAAACCCCCCAAAGGCAGGCCGGAACGAGGTTCGGAAGGTCAGCCAAGACACACCGACGAAATCTGGGGCAAGCGCGACTGAAATTTGCCGCAAAAATGCTGGGAGGGCACACCAAGATTTGAAAGAGTACCAAAACGAAGTATTTCAATCAAAAAAAACAGTTCGATCAGCCGAACGACCTGAGACTTAGAGAAGTACAAATCAAGGAAAGAACGCGTCATAATAATGCCTGGGGTTCCTCCGAATTTTTCGCCGGAAAACAAGACATGCGCCTTGGTTGTGGGGGAAAAAAAAACACGGCCACCTAACCAATCGGCCCGGAAGAAAAAAAAAGGGCGAAAACTAGCCGATGGCTAAAATAAAAGTCGAACTAGAAAAAAAACGATAGTATCGCCGCCGGTCGGAGAAGGACCCGAGACCCTAACCCGCCAACGCAGGAAAAAAGGGGGTCGCCAGGTCCCTTGCCATGGCCTTCTCTGAAAAAAAGGTTCTTGACGAAATTCGGACTGCCGTTTGCAACCTTACAGTTAACGAGACTATCATTGGAAAACGTCGCAACGCGGAAGAAGGGAGGGGAGAGCAAATTCGCAGGGGGAACGATGGTGGACGTCAAAAAAAAGGGACAAAAAGGACCGCTTGCCAACCCCACGTAACGTCGAGCCTGAAAGCAAAACGCAGTCTCCAGGGCAGAAGACAATGAAAATGCTGCAAAGACAAAACTCATGGGCCATAACTGGTTGCAGCAACATACCTAAAAAAAAAAAGGGTCTAATCGGACTTTAAAAAAATCCTAGGGGGGGACAGGGCCCGTCATCTGACAGCAAGAAAAAAGAAAGATCTGAGCGCATTGATTAGGCCACAGGGGTAACTCAGGGGGGGGTATCTTACAGGCCAGACAAAAAAAAAGCAAACCACCAACCCGTTTTTGTGGCGCACAGGGGGGGTAGTGTGAGAACAGGCAGACTAGTTGAAAGGGTTTCAAATGCAAAGGAAAGGCAACTGCTCCAAAGACATTCTCACAGAAGCTCACTGCCAGGGGGGGAAAAAAGCACTAAACAGGAGCGCTTAAAGGTGAGTGGGGAGAAAAAAGCTAAATTCCTAACACACAGAAAAAAAAAAATCAATGCAAAAATTGGAAAAATGAAGGACGCCAAGCACTCACCACGAGCAACTGTGTGTTTATACTACTCGCCTGAAGGTGGGGTGTTGGGGGGGGGATAAACAATATCGGACAAAAGTTCACAAGTAGGACTTGCTTTGGTAGAAAAGGTTGGGAGGGGAATGTGTTGGAGGGGTGAGTGAAGGGGGAAACGATCCAACAACGAGAGGAAAAGATAGAGATCTCTTTCACGCCTTTTGACACTGTCACCCTGCCTCAAAAAAAAGACCCAAGAAAAACTCAATTTGTTGAAAAATGAAAAAGCTAAAAGCAGCTACTGATTGCTTGAAAAAGTGTGCCACAAAAAATGGAAAACTGCCTAGGCGGTCGTAAACACAGTGCGGGAAGCCGGGAAACGTGGGGGAAAAACAGGTGAAGGGAGCATCTGGAGGAATTATGGTTGTTGGTTGTAAGTTTAAAAACGTCTCGCCAATCAACCTTCAGCGGCAACCCGGTGCTTGGACTCCACAAGCGCCAAAAGAAGGGGAACCGTTTGCAAGTCCGCAAGGGTTTGTCGAAGGAGGAAGGGGCCGGCATTGGAAAAAGTAAGAAAGGGAAGCGGGTCTCCACAATCATCAAAAAAGGGTGAGCAAGGGGGGGGAGGGGGGGGGGGGGTTTGCCAACCGTATACGAGAATGAAAGGGAGGGGCAAATTCAATTGGTAAAGGAAAAAAGATTTGCGTCTCTTTAGGGACGTTGAGAGGGTAACTGTGCCGGAACGAGGAGGAGGAGGATCAACGATGAACCTTAGGGAGTAGAGGTAAATGACAAACAGCGCAGGAAACCGAGTTCGGGGGGGAGAAAATGGCACAAGCTTTAAAAGGGGAACTGAAGGCAGGAAATACCGGTTTGGAAGTGTTTAGCCCGAAAAGCGGAAAGGATGGGGGGGGGGAATGCCGGAGGCTTGGTGGAACTTTTTTATGGACGGGAAAGATTTGCCGGCTGGGCGATTAACGTGAGCTAGAGGGGCAAAAGGAGACGCTTTGACGATCACGAAGGTACGTAGAAGACTACGGGGGATGAAAGAAGTGTGGAAAACCAAGGCAGGGACAGAATGAAGAACTTTTCGCGAACAAGCGAACTTGTGGCACGGTCAAAAGCCGTTTGGTTTGGGGAAAAAAAAAGCTTGGGGTGAGGAGCTGTATTCGGCAAAAAACGACGTCGGCAGGAAAAATTCGGGCTGGGAGGGAAGGAAACTCGGCGGGGAGGGGCAACGCCTGTAACACAGGTGACTCGAGGACGGCAAAGGACACAGTGCCAAAGCGGGGCGGAGCCGAAAGTCTAATGGACGGCACCAAAGAGGAGGAAACGCCTGGGGTTGCTGCTTGGAGGAAGACACATCTGACATTCAGCGCCAGCTGACCTCGATGGCATCAGACGAACGGGATGTGAATAAGTACGGTCAAAAAGGGCCCCGATGTGGGAAAGCGCTGGTTTGACGTCACAAAACCATTTGGGCGGCCAGGGTGTGAAAAAAAGAGTTCGCGCTGGGGCCAGAAGGAGTCGGATTGTTTGCAAAGAAAGGGGTGGGACTTTGGGAAAGAAAAACGGTTCGTCCGGGAAAGAAAGGAAAGGGACGGGGTTGTGAACAAAGTGTCGCAACGTTCGAGGGGGAAACTTTGGGCCAAAGGTCACAAGCCAAGAAAAAATCAAAAGTGACTGACAAATTTCTTCGCGAAGGGGCAAGTTTCGCCGATCGACGAGCCACTGAGAAAAAAACGTCTGAAGACGGCAAAGACAGCGACGAACAAATGGATGTGACCTTTGGTTGTCTAGCTGTTGGTGCGAAGGAACGATGAGAGACCCCACGTCTCCAAAGGAACTTTTGGAACAAAAAACCCCCGGGGGTAGAACACAAGGGGTGCCAAGAAGGATGGGGCAATCGCTCAGGGATCGAGTGATTGGAAGGTTGGGATTGTTCTTCATGGTGTCCTGGGACGAAAGCAACCGAAGGAAAGGGAACTTCATCGATCGTGAGCGGGGGGACCGGGGGGCTCCTTGCGGAGGTTCAAAGGTGACTCAAGTAAGGGTGGAAAGGGGTGGAACACCGGCGAGTCGAAATTTCTTTCCGGGGTTCAAGACACGCGGGAAGAAAAAGGGCGGGGGGCCGAACAAAAAAAAAAGGTTGGTAACGAACGAACTTTGTGGGTGTTTTTTTGCCTGGTGGCTATAGTTGTGGAAGCGGTTATGAATTTCATGCTGAGAACAATAAGCCTGCCAAAGGCAAAAAGTGGTGCGAAAACACGCATATTACTGCGCGCAAAAGACCCTATGGGGGGGGAAGCAACAATTGAGAGAGAGGGAGTAGGAATTACTAACGATCGGTCAAGGGGGGGGGGGGCTGAGGAATTTAGGCGACCCCAAAAAGTGAAAAGCAAGCCCAGAACGCCAGGGCACCCCGGCACCGGGAAAAAGGGGGTAACACGCTGGAAAGGGGAAAAATTAGTCACCCAGTGTGGATTATGAATTGGGGAGCCTCCAAATCGCACGAAGGTCGTCAGAAACTACTGTGAGGTTTGTCAGATTGGTGAGTGAAAAGGGAAAGTGGGGTAATGTAAAGCAAGAGAGGGAGCAAGTCTCAGCCATGTCAAGGGGGGCAAAGGACGGGAAAAGGCAGGATTTTGCGCCAGGGGGTACAAGGGTGTTGCGCATGTGTCCGGCGCAGAAAAAACCGTTTCCGTCCGTACATTTTGTTTTTTGGCCGAAGAAGGTAGGGGCGGACCTGAGGAGGGTTGTCAAATGCATGGGGTCGAGCATGGGGGGAGCGGGTGGAAGGAAGGCCGACTTATGGGGTTGTGCGACTAGACTGTGTCTCGTGCTGGGGGAAAGAGGAAACCTGCCAAGTTGATTTACTTGACAGGATTCGGGACAATATGGGGGGACAGAATACGGTAAAAAGAAGGGTCGGGTAGCGCCGAAGGGGACTGATAGGAGGAATTTTTTCCCCCAGGGGAAAAATGGAAAAATCCAAAAGGAAAAGGATGCTGCAAGGAAAAGAGCCCCCTTTAGAGAACCGCCTTGCCCGAAGCCAGAAATCGCCCTTTATTTCTCGACGACATCCTAGCCACATCTTATATACAAAATGGGAAAGAGGACGAGTGTGGCCCTTTGGGTGGAAGGGAGGGGATGTGACGATGCAGCCACAAAATGGGAAACCTTCACGTCAGTCTTAAAGCCATTAACAACCGAGGGCAAGGTGACAGAGAATAGGCGTGGTGTGAGAAAGAACCGGGGGGACGAAAAGGGAAGGAAGAGAAATGCCAAATCTCCAAGCTTTGAGCGGAGAATCTCAAAGGTGGCTACACCGGATTTCTGAGGCCCTATGAAGGGATCGAGAAAGGCATAGGCGCCGAAATACTCTGGGGCTCAAAATGTTTCCAAGGGGGAACGAGGAGTTTCCGGGGACCGGGCCGCCGTGGGGCATCGAAATGAAGAAGTAGGAGAAAGAGTTTGCTTGGGGGATAGGGGGGGAGGGGGCACAAGACTGGGCAGGATTTTCCCAAGGAAACGAACGTGCAAAAACCAGGGTTAACACAAAACAGAATCGGTTGAGGGGGGATCGGTGGAATTGATATGCGGGCTTGGAGTGAAAATTCTGTTAGGTCGGGGGAAAGGAAAGAGGTCGCGAAACCAAAAGGGGGCCAGTTGGGCGGGGGGGCGCCCGCAAAAAACAAAAAGGGGACAACAAAGTTTCCGGGGGGGGGACTCCAAAAAGAGGGCCGGGGGGGAAAAAAAAGACAGAACAGATATTCGAATGATGAAACCTCATGAAAAGGCTGGAAGGGATATGCCTTCCGAAAGACGGCCGCAACCCACACCGGTTGAGAGGGTATGAAAGTTGAGAGGGAGATCAAACAACCAAGGTTCTTCAACTATCAAGAGCCCTAGTGGAGAAATTGGAGCAAACGAATGCCGGCGGCCAGGGCTCGGGCCGCAGATAAAGGCCAATTCCGCCGGTTGGGGGGAAGGGGAGATGGAAAGTCAAAAAGCGAAGGGGGAAAAGTCCAATCGGCTGCCTAGGAGGGGGGGGTGTACACCACACGCGAGGGGGGAACGAACTTAGTTTCACCCGCCGCGGGAGAGTCCAGGCTCAGAACTTCCTGTCGCCCGACAGAAAGAGACCCTCGCCGCCCCAGAATATCCAAGATTCACGCACAGGTTGGGCAGGAAACACCGGCAAAAAAAAGGGGAGAGATGGTTTGACAACATCAAAAATTCAGGGAACCTTGGGCCCGTCATCGAAAGCAAACAGACCTTCGCCCGGCTCCTCTCCCGGGAGACTTTCCGAAGGAATGGTCAAGAGGGAACCAAGCATCAACTGCGGCCCAATAAACATAGGATAAATACTCCGCTCCTTGGTCGAAGAGTCGAAAGGGAAATAAAAATGAAGCGTTGAAGGGAAAAAACTTTTTTGTTCACTCCTAGACTTCAGCTTGGAGAGTGCCGGGACTCATGCCACTCCCAACAAAAAAAAAGACACGCCTCCAACACGCAGGCACAAAAAAATCCCTTTAAAATGGGTTGGCCGAGTCGATTGGACCGTGCAAGCCGAATGGGCGAGTGAAGGGACCAGGGTGCCGACCCGCGCGCATCAAAAGAGGCCCGCTCCCATTTTGCAAAAGAGAAAAACACCACAGCAAGCGTCGCCTCCAAGGATTCAGGGGGGAAACGAAACTTCGCACGCGGCAAGTGGGGGGAAAGGGGGCTTCCACATAAAAAAACACATGGCCAAGCATGAACTTGTGGGGGAGGAAATCTGTAACCCTTCGTCAGCACTGTATCATCTGGAGGACCCAGATTGCTGGGGGAAAAGGAATTGCCAGATTGGGCCAAGTGCGCCAAGGAAAAAGGCAGGGATAAGTCAAAAAGGGCATGGAGGGAGGGAAAAGGATTGAGACCTAGTCTGCCTTGGAGGAACGAGCCATCGCGAGACATGGGACCAGCTGCACCACGCCCGAAAAGTTGGGCGTCAAGTGACGACTAAGAAGGGGTGCTGCTGGAAAAAAAAAAAAAATGCAAAAAAGGCCAAGGAAAAAGGGCGGGAGGAAAAAAACGAACAAAAAAAAAGGACAGCGAAGCGAGCGAGCGATATCCCGGGAGGGCCAAGCGGCTTTCAAAAGCATGAAACTACCGAGTGAGACCCAGTTTGAAGGGAATAATAACATTATACGGAACCAAGGCAAGCTGGGTAAATTCGGGAGCCGTCCCAAAAGGGGAACCCCGGACAGGCCAGGACTACCGGGCGAGCCGAGGGAAGCCCCGTCCACGACGTCGTGGGGGCTGTGTCCACTCCTCGATCGCTAGCAAAAAAACGAAATTGTGACCAATAGCTGCGCCGGAAGGTCTCCTTGGGGAAAAAAACGGCCCATGGACCTGCTCATTTGGGAATCAAGACCGAAAGGAAAGGGGGCAAGAAGGAAAAGCCAAAAAACGGCACAAGCTTTTGAAAAAGGTAAGGAAAAACCCGAAAAAACACATGAACGCCTTTCCGGCCGAGTTGCAAAAAAAAGCAAGAAAACCCGTGGTGGAAGCGAAAGAGTCCACGGGAAAAGGGGAGGGGGGGGCACAATCAAAACATCCCCCGACCGGGTTATCCCCGCAACCGATCCAGGGAGATGGGAATACACCGAAAAAGTTGCCTCCGTCAACCTCACAAACCCGAAGGAAAGCCGAATCCAACTACGCGCAAATCCTGGACCCCAATTGGAACGGGCACCACTGGAACAAAAAATGCGTGGACCACCGATTTGAGTCAAGCCCGAACGATGGAGAAAATCTAAGACAACACGAAAAAAAAGTGTGCGTCAACCGGGTCGTTGCAACCCGGCAAAAGGTATTCACGAAAGGTGAGGACTCGTCCCCGGGGCTATCAAAAAAAAGAAAGGGGGGGGGATTAAGAAAAGGTCCGGATCCACTTTGGTTGAAACTGCCCAGAAGGCTGGACGTATCGAAAAGGTGAAAAAACCTACCCTCAGGAAATTTGGTCAGGACTAACCTGGTCTAGGGGGGGGTCACAAAAAAAAAAAAAAAAACCAAAAGTCCGGAGTTCAAAAAAAAATTTGGAGCAGGGTGGTTCTTGACTCCCACCAAGAAGATTGAAATGCGGAAGAAAAGGTATTCAATCCCGTCGGCGAGGAAATGAACAGGTTCTAATTGTGGATCTGGACTTGAAATCAAAAAAGCCAAGGAGGGGAAAAGGGAATAAGTCCACCGAACTTTACACCACCAAACCAAAAAAAAAAAAAAAAAAAAACAAAAAAAAAAAAAAAAAAAAAAACCACCCCACAAAAAACAACCAAAAAAAAAAAAAAAAAAAAAAAAAAAAAGAAAAAAAAAAAACACCCCCACAAGAACCACAAACCGATGAACGGGAACCACTACCGGCGCATTTTTGGGGACTGGGGGGGAAAAAAAAAAAACACTCGCCATCGGCCCGTTACATCGGTAAGACCTAAAAATCCGAAGGGGGTCTCAAAGAAAGGGCCTAACAGCAAAACTAAAAAAAGCTCGACCTACTGAAGTTTTGGAAAGAAAGAACAGAGAAATAACGACCAAAACGGCCAAAAGAATTAAAGTGAGTCACGTGCCATGAACTGTCCGGTTAGGGAACCCGAATGAAGGGGGAGTCCCAGACATTGGTTCAACCGAGAGAAAGTGGGGGAAAAAAAAAAAGACGAAAAGGGTCTCGCAAGGTGGGGGGGGGGGGGGGGGGTTTGGGGGGGGTTGGAGACGAAAGATATCCGCCCCCTCACTAAATCTTCTCATCGAAATTGGACTGCCACAACAACGGGGCACACGAAAAAGAAAGGTGACAGCCTCGTCCCCGGTCCTGCGAACCCAGCCGGAAAAAAAAAGCTGCTCTCCAAAGGGAATTCCCAGGTGACATGCAGACTCTAAAAGGAACTCGGGGGTTGACGCCAAACTGAAAGATGTGAAAAAAAACAGAAGCACGACCCGAATGTCTACCGAACGCCATCCTAGGCCAACTAAGGGAAGGAAAGGGTAAAGTCAAAGTCTTAAAAGAGAACGGGAATCACGTTCCAGTGGAAACGCGCAAAAAAAAGGGGGGAAGGAGGAAAGAAACGTTTAAGGGGGGGGTATCGGACTGAAAACTCAAAAAACCGCCCACCATTGTGCAAACCTGTGGTATGAGGAAAGGGGTGGTGAGAGCGAATTAGTGTTTGTGAAAATGGACAGGAAAAAAAGGTCAGAACAAAAAAAGAAAAGGGAAACAAGATGCATGTAAAAAAAAAAAATTCTGGTAAACTACCAATGAAAAGCTGGAAGGGGGGAAGGGTTCCAGGGAAAAAAAAGAAAGACAAAAACGCTTAACACCAACACATTCTAATTGCCAAGTTTCCAAAGAAGGAAGGAAACCTGGGTAAAGGAGAAACAACGTGGTTTTAAACAGAGACTCGCCTAGGGAGTCGGGGGTTGAACAAAACACTAAGAGGGAAAAAAAAATCCAGTAACTAATTGGAAAGGAGGGTAGGGGAAAAAAAAATTGAGTTTAAGGGGGGGAGAAAGGAAGGGGGAACAAGAAAGAAGAAGTCTCAACCAACAACGGATTAGAAAAGATCCATCAACAGCCTCTTGAAAAGTCCAGCTCACCACCTCAAAAAAATTGGTTGGACCACTTGAAAAAAGCTAAAAAAGGAAGAACGTGACTGTTTGTGGGAAACGATAGGGGGGATGTTAAAATGAAAATGCTATGCGAGTCAGAGAAAAAAGGGGGGCGGTGGGGAAAGAATTGGACCTTGGCACTTGGGGAGGTAAAAATTTGGCAAGGTGAAAAGGAGGGGGGGGGTAGGGGGTGCGGGATTTCCATAAAATCAGCAAAAACAACTTTGGCAAACGCTAAACCGGGAGGGCTCAAAACGAGCAAGGCGAAAAAAAAGTACCATGGGAAAAATGGGGGGGGTGACGAAAGCCAAGGCCTTCAGGGGAAGTAATACGATGGGGGGCTCACAAAGGAAAAAAAAAAGGAAAACGGGCGGGGTGACGGGAAAAGAGGTGGGGGGGGTTTTTTGGGGGTGGAGCGGGGGGGGGTAAAAACCACGAGGGATGCTTAACACAAGGGAGAGCAGGAAAAAGGAACGATGTCACAGGGGCGCCCTGATAAAAAAAAAAGTGCAAAAAAATCTTCATACGTGGGGGGGACAGGAACTAGAGAACCTAGGTTTGCAAGGGCGCGGGGAAAAACATTGAGTAAGGGGGAGGGAGACCAAAAAGCGGCAAATCGAAAAAAGGGGGAAAGAGTTTGGGGGGGGGGGGTCGGGGAAAAAAGGAGGGGGCCGAGGGTTCACGGACTTAATCAAACATAAACTCCTTGGGGGGAAGGAGATGTTCGCCAAGACTTACTAGGGGTTTGCAATTAGGAGGGACGGGAGGGGGAAGGGGGGGGGGACTCATTATGCCTTCTGCAAATATAGAACGGGAGGAGAATATCAAATGGGGGTTCGTCGAGGGCGGGAATCACTACGGGGTCAGTGAAAAGAAGGAAGGGGCGAGAAGGGGGGAAAACAGGGTCACCATTTTGGGGAAAAAAGAAGTCGCGACGCAAACTGTCAAAAGTTCCAAGAATGTTTGGTTTGGGGGGTCGGGGGGTGCCGAATTTCGGTTGAGGTGAAGGACCCGTAAACGACGAAGGGCGTAGAGGTGCTGGTTGAAGGGAAGTGAAAGAGAAAAAAAAGCGGCAGGGGTCTTACTGGGGAAATTCAAAACGGTGGGACGAAAGGGGAGGAACATTTGAAACCGAAAATTAGGACAGGTCGTGAGGCGAATTCTACTTCCACATTAGGGTATGCTGCAAAACGGGGGGTCTTCCTGGAGGAAGACGGAAGAGAAAGGAAGCCCTGGGAAGTCATTTTGCTCAAATCGAAGGATTGGGCAAAGAAAACTCGGGGTCACTTGGAAACGGGGGGGAAGAATTTTTGGCAGCAAAAAAATTGCGAAAAGGGGGTGGAAAAGGGCGCGGTGGAAAAATCAGGCCGGATGGGGGGGAAGGGTCGGGGTGCCGATAACGGTTTGGGCCGTAAAGGGGGGGGGACGGGGGGGGGTGGGGGAAAAACACAGTTGAAAATATGGTCGCGGCAAAAGCTTTGGGGGAACAGGGGGACAACCTACCTCCAAAAAGGGAAAGGGACAGGTAATGGTGGCGGCGTCCGATAGTAACTTTGAATAGGAGATGAGGAAAAAAGGGGGGAAGGTGAATAAAAAAGGGGTTTGAAAAGGATCGGGGGGGGAACAAACTAACAAGAAACGAAAAAAGGGGGCTCTAAGGGGGGGGGTTAGAGTCGGGTGGAAATGGAAAGGAGGGGAGAGGGGGGGGACGGTCGGTGGAACAACTCAGCATTATTATCCTTTTTGTAAAATCCAGATTAGAAAACACGAAAAGGGGGGGTTGAAAGGGAAAGTTGGGAAAAAGGGGAGAGGGCGGTATTCTATTTGGTCGTCTGGTTGGAAATGGGGTACGTAGGGAGGGGTTGGGTTTTGACCTTGGGAGGAAAAATAGGCCACGAATGAGGGAGGTCATCGAAAAAACATCGGGTAAGATCCACACAAAATGGGAGGGGGGGGACGTGGGCCTGGGGAGGGGACGTTTCAAGGGAGTTGAAAACGAGGGGGACGAGGGGAGTTGGGGAAAAAAACCTAGGAAACAGGAGAAGGGGGCACGGTTTAAAGAGCTTAGAGGGAGGCGGGGAAGGGAGGTCGCACCGGAACTTTAAAAAAAAAAAGGGGACGACTCTTTTTGAACCAAGGGTGGGCTAATGGGGCCAGCCAGTGGGGAAAAATGGAGGGTCTGATTACATTACCTAGGTAAAGGACAGGGGCGAAAAAAGGGGGGGAAGAAAATTCTATTGTCTCACATCCGCGAAAAAAAATGGGGGAGTCAAAACAGAAAGGAGTCCACATATCGATAGAAAAGCCAGTAAAAATTGTTGGGGGAAGACGATATCTTCACTTCGGGTTTACTGTACCCCAAGGGTGGTCAGTTAAACCGCTGGAACGTCATCAGTATCCACAGGGAAATAATCCAAACATGAGGGGGGGAAAATGGTCCGGGGTTTTCCCGAGCGGCCGGTACCATATTTACACAACAATTGAAACGGGGGGTTGGGGGGAAAGGTAGGCAAAAACATTTTTATAATCGCAACACCGAAAAATGTCGTGACTACATGTCCCAGAAGGCGGGGTAGTTTGAGGGGGAGGGGGGGGAATCCAAAAAACTTGGGGGGGGGAAAAAAAAAAAAAAGAAGATCCGATGAAGCAATGTCCAAATCAGCGGGTCAGGGAAGGGGGACCATGGGCTTCAACCTTCTTTGGTAAAAATTGGGGGTCTTTTCAGTGTTCCTGGGGTTTGTCAGAGAATGGGAGGCAAAGAACAAAACAAAAGGGGCGTACAGGGGTGGGGGGGAGTTTTTGACTTCAAGGACGGGAAGGGGGTACAGGGGGGACACGCAATAGGGGGAAAATGCAGGGTGGTCGAGATTCAGGAGACACGAAAAAAGGTTTGTCTCTGGGGGGGCCAGAGTAAATGGGGGGAGTAACTATGTTTTAAAAATTTGACTGGGGAAAGAGCACAGACAATTTGAATGGTGAAAAAACGTGCAGAAAAGTTGGCGGGGGACAATTCCTCAGAAAAAACAAGCAAAGAAAAAAGGGTACCGGTGATCCCCTTCATGAAGTACGAAGGGTCAAGGGGGGAAAGGGGAAACTGAATAAACAGGGCAAAAAAAGGCAAAAGGTCCCAGGGGGGAGAGCCTTTCTAGTGGGGGGGACGACTGGTGCGAAATTTTTTTGGGGTACAGTAAAATCACAAAAAACGAGGGAATTCGGGTTGCTGGGAGCTGAGGGGGGTCATGCAAAAAAAGGGGGGAATCTGGGTCCTGTGAAAAAAAAAATCATTTGGGGGGTGATGAAGGGGGGGCCTGTAAGGAAGAAGGGACCCCAAGTACATAGAAACATAAAAAGTCAAGAAAAGGAGGCGTGGGGAAGCCTGGGGGGACCCGACTATCAAATTTGGACAAAAGGCCGAGAGTTGGTGGGGGCGGCTTTGGATCACACATAGGTGTTCTGCGGGAGTTAAGTCATTCTAGTTAGGGGCGGATCAACTGAAGTAAAAGATGAGGGAAAAAAAAAAGGAAAGAAAGGTAAACTATATTGTAAAAACAAAACCGTTGTTGACTCAAAGAAAATCCAGAAAAAGGTGTGTGTACCTATTAAAGGTCTCATTTAGGGAAAAAGGACGAGGGGAGGAGACGTTTGGACTACAAGGGTGACTGACGAAGGAGATTGCGGAGGGGGACCTCGGACGTGGGAAAGGAGAAGGGTAGCTAACAGTAGGGGGAGGGGGAGGGCAAACGTGGGAGGGGGAGGAGGGAATTGCCCCCGTGCTTAACTTTGTGGTATAAACGCAAAGTTGAAGGTGTTCAACAATTCCGGCTGGGTGGGTCTTTCCAGAGTTTGGGGGGTAAATAAGGTTCTGGGGGAGGAGGCCTGGCTTCGCAGGCGGGAGGAGGGGAAAAAAAAATAAGAAAAAGGGAGGAAACTGAATATGCCATTGTTTGGAGGGGGCAGGGAGAAACAGCGAAGGGGAAGGGTCGCCCGCCGAAAAAAACGGTGAGGGTACCCTACCGAGGAACGTGGGAGATGGGGGCGCGGCTTAAGGAAAAGAGACACATGCAAAAAGGGGGAAAAAATGGAAGGAGAAGGGAGGGGGGCACCACCTTGCCCCCACCCAAGGGAAAAATTAAGTTGTGAAACCAGGAAAAGAGAAG
>Ga0179593_1382194_pt1 | contig 25987 bp, 30 predicted proteins | sample CZODoug2_1_08_16_FD_185931 | JGI IMG/M metagenome (GOLD analysis project Ga0179593, IMG submission 185931) | Vadose zone soil fungal communities from Angelo Coast Range Reserve, California, USA - CZODoug2_1_08_16fungal (PacBio error correction) | ecosystem: Environmental > Terrestrial > Soil >...
GACAGAGAGGGGGGGGGAGCAAAGGCAAAAAGGGTAAAAAAGTTAAGGGGGGCAGTGCACACAGTAAAGAATAGAGTAAGCTGGTGAACGCCAGCGCAACAAGGGGAAGAAAAATGGTCAGCAAAATGAAACCGCTCAAAGGGTAATCAGAAGAATGGGGGAAGGTCATCGCCGTGGAGGGGGACAGGGAGAAAGCAACACAAAGACGGACAAAGACTAAACAATATGTCCAAGGGGCAATCGGCCAAATATGATGACGCAAAACAGCGGATCAATTCCGAAAGGGGACTTACGAAGAGTGGAACAACAGGGAGGTGGACAAAACGAACTGATCCCCAGCAAAGCGAATACTTAGGAGTTCGCCCGAAGCTAACGACATCAAGCGAAGCAAAAACGCAAAAGAGCAAGAGGAAAAAAAAAAAAACGAGGGCAAAGGTGGGGGGAAGGCCGGAGGACTACAAGCGGCAAACCGGGGGGGTGGGGGGGGGAAATACAGAAGATCTCGTGGGAAAAAAAGCAAAATGATGTGCTGGTGCCCAAGCGGGTGTGGGAGGCATAAAAAGGGTGGGGAGAGATGGGCTGCGACACGGAAAATCCCTGATAGCAGGGAGCTACCTCAAACTAGGGAACCGAACGCAAAGACGCTCCCCGAACAATCGTGGGGCCAAAAGACCTGGAAAGGGGGAGAGGAACGGATGAAAAGCCCGCAAAGAAACCCTAAGAAAAAAAAAAATGTACGCCGACTGAGGGGAGCCATCGCGGCCTACAAGAGAAAAGGCGCAACTCCAGAAACAAAGACCGAAAGAAAAACTCTTAAAAGGCCGGTTCAAGAAAAACTTCTACAACCCAGGGCAAGCTCAGATCCAATCACCGGAAAGAACCACCAATAAAAAAAATCAATGAGAACACAACGGCCACCGAAAAGAAGAAAGCGTAAGCGGGAGAATTAAAATTCTAATGGTGGACTGCACAAAAAGTCAGGGTAATAACCACATAATGACCACGCAGACTGCAAAGCTTGAAAAAAAGGGGATCTGCCAAGAAACAAAAGTACGCCTTTCTGGGAGCATAAAGATGGGGCGTTGGTTAGTGAAGGACATTCTTAAAGCATATTAGAAAAGAAGCTCGCATCGAAGAAAAAGGCATCGAGAGAAACCGTTTGGGGGGAATCAGGAAGAGGGAAAACAAGAAATTTGGGAAAAAAATCAATCGGGTAAAAGAGTTCACCTGGAGAGCGCGAGGTTCAAAATTGGAAAAATTAGTAAGGGGAAAGAGGGGAAGCAAGCGCTGGGCGATGCCGAATCTGGGAGTCATTGGGACAGGAACGATAAAAAAAAAACGCATCCCGGAGGAAATTTGTCGGCGGAAAGAAAGGGCGACAGCGTACTATGGAGCAAAAAAGGAAAATGGACATCGCTAGCAAAATGTGTCTTCCACCCCCAGGGACGGGTGAAACAATTTTGAAAACACCGTTTGTGAGGAAAAGAGAAGGTCCCCGAGAGATGTGTACACAAAAAAAAAGGACGCGTATGAACACAGGAGAAAATTAGTTTCTTCACACTGCAATTTGGGCAGACGAAAATTTTTGCTGACGAAACAAAAACACCTCAGGTGAAGCCGAACAAACGTGATCCGAGAGGACGTAAAAAAAGGGAGTTTGGGCCAACAGTTACGGAGACCGGGAAGATCCGATGCAACTGTGAAGCAAACACAAACGTGGCGGAACAGAAGCCGCACCAAAAACAATGATCCGAGCCAGTTCTTAATTAGACAGAAACCAGCGGGCCGAAGGTACACATGGGGGGGAACTGCGCGCGGATTCTTGCCACCAACACACCTACTCGGGGGGGGAACGGTAAAGGCAAAAAAAAAAAAAATAGAAGTTAGGGTTCCGAAAGGGGGCAACGGTGAGGAGAAGAACCGACTTGACGCTAATTCGCAATCATTTGATAAAGGCTTCGCGCAGAAACTGCTGAGTCGCCCACTTGGGGAGTGGAGGACTGAGGAGGAAAGGTACGCAAAAGCCTGTGAAGGGGAGCAGAACCCTCCAGGTGCGGTGTCTCGGGCATTTGTTGGACGCCGAAACAAAAAGCAACGTCGCGAGGGGTGCCAGGCAGATAATGGGAACAGGAGAAACCAATTAAGCGTTCTGTTGTTCATTGGTCCACTAATTGGGCTTAGGAATCATCGACTCGCACCGTCGCGGTAAACCTGATGGAAAAAAAAGAGTCGCAAGGAAGGAAACAGATCAATTCCAAGCCGAAGATCTCTGCAGAACAACAGCGGGATCGCAAAAGGTGTCAGGGAAAACCATTTCAAAAAATGGCTACTCCAGGGCTTGAGCGGCCGCTGGAGAAAACGAAAATCTACGAAACACGCACGGGACACCCGCACATTCGTTGAGGGCGCCTCAATCTGATTTCAGTGAAATAACTCTTGGGTGGCCGAGGCATATACGGAACCAGAATACAGCGGGAGAAGCAAAAAAGGGAGGCAACCACAACGTCAATGACCTTGCGAAAAAAAGGTCTACGTGGTCTACGAGTTGAGGCCCATCGTATAGAACACCGAAGGTGTCTATGATCCGCTTGGTACAAAGGACTTGCAGAAAAAAAGGCAAAAAAAAAAAGACAGGGCAGAGTGAAAAACGCTGGGATTGTTTAAAACCAAGCGCCTGGGAATATCCAAACGGTCTTGGGTCCGTCTCCAAACCCCAAGAACGAATTTTGGATAAAGGTGCTAAGGAAGAAGGCGAAAATAGAGTTCGAAACGAGGGATGAAATTCAGAGCGCCATTCAGCGACAATGGACGAGGGGACTTCGCTAGCCATGCTCAAAAACAAGCGATGGCGTGACTAGCGCTACATGGCGGGGCCAAGGGATGATAGAAAAGTAGCACTGTCCTGGACATGTTGCATGTTTGGGCTTTCTAATAGAAAGAGGGAGACTGAAGAAGGGAAAGAACGTGGACCACACGGCGTCGAGCAGGTCAAAAAGAAAAATTCACCCCCGCAAGTCCAAATAAAGTTATGGTAAAACCAGAATTAACTCAACCTGGACGGAAGAAGATCAACGGAAGGGAGACGTAACGAGGCCCAACAACTACTCGGAAAAATGTGAAGGAAAAAAACAGCGAAACGCAGGTTCAATCATTCAAGCGAGAGCCGTATTCGAGTCAAATAACGGGGAAAAAGAAAAGAAGATCAATCAGGAAGAGAAGTGAGGTGGAAACGCCACGACACCTCAGAGGAAAAAAGGGGGGACGAACTCCCCCGGCAAAATCGATGGGTTTCTCTACCCAAACAAGGGAAGGACAAAGAGATAAAAAATTTGCCGTTCAGGACAAGGTAGGGGAAGGATGTTGCACGGGGCGCGGAGAAGTCAGAAGGTAATTACTATAAATGAGCAGTTTAAGAGATCAGATGCAAGAGAAAGGATGGAAAAAAAAAACTCAGGTTAACAGAACAGGTCGAGTAGTCAGGGGGGGAGAGGAGGAACGACGCATTTTCGTTTGATCTAGGGGGGGAAGGGCAGGAAAAAGTCTTAATACGCTTAATTTTAAAAACTATGAGGGGTTAAGGATCGAAGCCGTAGTGGGCTAAACCACATCTCTTCTGTCGACCCACGCGAACTCTTTACGGGGGGAAACGAAAAAGGTGCCGAGTTCGATGTCTAGCGGAGAAAAGGTCGATGGAGCCGGCAACGGCCGCACAGGTCAATGAGAAGGTCGCTCCCGTAATTCAAACTCTACATCTCCGGCAGGGCGACCGAGAAAAAACCGAGGGGCAGGAAAGAGGAGAACAGGTACCAAGTATTCGGAGAAGCAACTATAGAAGCCGCACTGACCATTTGTCATGAACAAAAAAAAACAACGGGGGTGGGATCAATAGCTTGGTGAAAAGAAAAAGCGGAGGAAGATGCCGAGACTGCCAGTGGGGCCACCATCGGAAGGAAGGGCAGAGGAACAAACTTTTAAATGCTAAACACTACTACATCAACAGGAGGATCAGGACATACTGGGGGGAACCGAAGACAAAGGAGATCTACACGCGAGCAAGGGTCATCGCCGATTTAAAGGAGACGTATCCCGTGACCTTGAATAGGGGTGAAAACCGTCCGCATGATCGCACCAAGCCGATGACAGACAGAAACAAAGATCAAATGGGGGAGTGACTTTGATAAAACGGGGTCTCAGAACAAAAAACCCGACATCCAGGACAGCCCATTATGAGGGGAGCAAAAAAAGGAAAAATCAGCGAGATAAAAGAAAGCAAAAAGGATCTTCGCGTACGGAGTAGTCTCAATGCGAAATACTTTCAGAAGAGGAAAAACGAAAACGCGAAAAAGTAGATGCTTCGAAAGAAAAGCTCTTGGACAATGAACAACAGACCCTCAATTTGTTGTTCGCCGATTGTAAATTACCTGACACAAATCGAGACATGGGGGGAGGAGTTGATGAGCGCAACAAAGGCAAAAAAACGCACCGCACAAGGACCGGGGGTATCTCCGCCCGGGATGCGGGCGTTGACAAAAGAGGCCCACATAAGGAAGAAGAGCCAGGACAAGAAAAGCCTGTTAGAAAAGAGGAAAAAAAACAGCCTCATCAAGTCGGGCACGCACGTGCCTGCCAAGGTAAAAGCCAAACTAAATTTCAGGGACCGGCAAAAAGCGGTCCTTTCAAGGGTCCGGAAATCGCGCCAAGAACCGAGGCCGGAGGAGGCTTTATGGGGGAAAGAAAGAAAAAGGGCAAGCATAGGAGAGAAGGTGGGGGTGGTGGTGGGGGGGGGGGGCTCCGCGCGCCAGGTCGGCAACACGGCTCGCAAGAGGAGATCAAACCAAAAAGGTTGGAAAAAGCCGGGAGAGTCCTGAAGAGGGGAAATTGTTTGGAACCCATGAGGGCAAGGCTTTAAAATCACGTGCATACCCATTCAGAAGTGAAAAGACATGGGGTCATACGCCGTGAGACTTTACCAGAACGGGGTGGCAGTAAGAGCAACACGGTGGACTTAACGGGGGAAACGACCAACCCGTACCTGGGTTTTACGACAAATGATCGGAGGGAACCATGAAAAAAAAATGGGGGAAAGAGTCGAGGTCAAAGCAGGGAGGGAACCAAGGGACAACGGGGGATGGCCGTGGCGATTTCAACAAGGATTCCCGAAAAGAAAAGACCAGTGACGTAGCCCAGTTCCAAGGCGACATCACTAAATCAGTGTAGATTAGAGAGCGAAAAAGGGGAATCCTTACGAAAGGAATAGATGGGCATTTCAACCAGAAAGAGCAATAACAAGAATCGTACTAATTAGGGAATACGGGAAAAAAGATCTGGAGAGCAAAGTCCTGAGACGGAGCAAGACTTTAGCCAAGGAAGCTGAACGGCGAACTTCCGGAGGGTGATTGGCACGGGCCATTGCATGCGCGCATTCGCAGGGCAGGATACTGGGATTCATTAAAGGGGTGGACTCCAATCTCGTTGTTAAAGGCAGAAGCTGCCGATAAAAGTCACAGGGGTAGGGGTCACGGTGAGAAGTACGGAATTAAAGGATGGGGGCACGATGTGAGAGGTTTGGAGAGGCCTGGCCGGCGGTGGTCAGTTAAAGAAAACCGACGAAAGAGGGAAAAAAGAGGGGGCACGTCGGATGCCTGCGAACTGTGGCTTTGACTTGGTCGGGATGAAGTCTTGCGCCAAGCTCTCTGAAGAGTTTCGAATAGATATGTGCTGAGCGGGGAAGGCCGGATCGGAAGAAAAAGGCATGGGAAACCAAGGATGGGGCTTGAGAGGGGCGGCGGGGAATAGGGGGATTCGCGCGCCTCTCATGACGGTGCGGCGTCCAGCTGAGAAACAAGTTAAGGAGCGGAGAGAAAAGGGCGGGAATAGGGAACCTCGTATGGAAGGCAGCTGGGAGGTACCGATACACGGGGCGGCTTGTGAACTTGTCCCAACAGACTCAGCCCGTGAGGAGGACTGCGGAGAGATGAGGAGGTGCTGCGCAAGTCATGATGGGGCGGAAGAGAAAATCTCTTGGAGAAATCAGATTCCGCCTCGTCCGAACCAAAGTGTGCCACCGGCTGCATGGCTTGAGGAAGCCAGAACGGGGAGAGTCACCAAAAGATTGAGACAGCAGAAGGGGGGAACATAGGGGGGGCGGAGGTTTGTCCGATTTTGTGCGTAGGACCTGAAAACCCAACGGCCCACATGGCTTTTGGCGACCAGGGGACGTGGCGGACAGCAGAAGTCAGGCGCGCGGGGGAGGAAAAAGGGGGCGGTGACCACTGCACCTAGGTTTCAGGGGATTGGACGCATGCTTACTCGGGAAGAATGTGCGAAGCAGGTCTACGCAGAGCGTCATATTCTAATCGAGCGACTCAACAAAAAAAAAGAAAAAAGAGAAGAGGAGGAAAGAGAATGCCATGGATTGGTGCAGCAAGGATAACCTGCAGGAGCAGTGAGATTCAGCATAAAGGGAAAAGACCCGAAGAACTCGAGAAACTTGTTCTCCAGCGACCCTCTGGGTCCCGACACTCTAAACGACATGCTGCAAATCACGGACTCCACATGGGTGTTCTACTGAATAGGAAAGTTCTAACCCCACACAAGACTTACAACATCAAAAACAACAAAGAAAGGGCCCAGGCTGCGCTCAATATGATAAAGCACATCGCCCGATTTAGAAGGACGAAGACAATAAAACATGAAAAAGATGGGGGGTTGGGACGTAAGAGCCCGCAGTCTGACAAGGCGGAAAGTAGGGAAGCCAGGGGAAGATTCGAAATAGGGGGGGACGCGAATCACATCGATCAGTTGCAAAACGTACAATCACAATCATGTTTGGGTTGCGGGCCTGAAGTGTGCACCGTAAGAAGGGGGGGTGATAAAAGGGGGGAAGGAGAGAAATCGGGGGAGTGATAGGGCCGGAGAAATTTCTCCGCGCATTGGGACCAAGAACTGGTTGCTTGCGAGCGTGTGTCGAACAAGGGGACACGGGAAAATGAAAAGAGCAAAAATGAGGCAAAACGAAACATCGCTACGAAAATGCATTTAACACCCCATTTCCCGGGCGAAGAAGACAAGATCCGCAACGAACAAAAGGGAAAGAAAATCAAAAGCCGTATCGCAGACTGCATCGCCAGCATAAACAGGACGAACGAACGGAAAATGCATTCGCCATAACCAGGAAAAACTCCCAGGGAAAGGACGGAATTAGGTGTAGGAAAACAAGGAGGGACAACCAACTGCCGTCCCAAAAGCCAGCGCCGAGCAGACCAGTCGTGCGGAATCACCCCAAAAGGAACGGAAAGGGGGGGAGAACTCGAATAGGGCGAGGACAAAAATATTGCTAAAAAACATTTCATGAAAAAAGGGGAAATGCAATTTGACCTTCTCGCCGCTGAAGCAATTGGTCCAACAATGGAGACGCAAAAAAAAGACAAGAAGGGAAGTCAGGGGGCAAATAGGATACTTGATTTCAAAAAAGCGTCTAGGAAGGGGGAAAAAAGAAGCTGAAAAAACGCTGCGATCTCCCAAGCGGGCGAGCACTTTGGAGAATGGACCAAATAACGTTTCACAAATGGAGAAAAAATCGGTATGACGGAGAGCGAGTCAAATTGCTTGGGGGCAGAGGGAGGAAGCAAAAAAGATGGTACGATGGCCGAGGTCTGGGTAAGTCCGGCAACTGCAGGAACGTCCCGCAAGAAATAAAAACGGTCGAACAGGTTGTCGGCGTAGGAACAAAGCTACTTATGTTGCCACCCAGGAAAAAGGATGGAAGCGAAATGGGGGGCGGGAAAACAAAGGACGGGTTGGTCACCAGAAGGGGGGGGACAACGTGGTGAGGGTCAACGGAAGGAAAAAAAAGGGGCGCCGAGAACAACAAGATGACGAGGGTAGGAAGCAGACTTAGCTCAACTTGAAAAAAAGGATGGGCATCGCAACGGGGGGGCGCTAGACAGGGAACATAAGTTGCCGGGGAACAAAGAAGAGGTGAGACAAATCAGAAACAGGCGGGGCCAACATGAGAGAAGGATAAAGATCTCGAAAGCACCGGTTACTAAAAAAAGTGGTAGAAAACGGACTGAGTAAGAACAACCACGCCGTAAGAGACGAAGAAACTGGCTTTGCTTCCTTCGGAGAAAACCCCACGCGACGTACGCTGAGAGCTCAATGAGGAAACCCCTGCGACACGGGGGGGAACGGACAGGCAATAGAATGGATGGGCGGACGGGGAGGAAAGGGAGCGAAACAAAAAATATTGATAGGCTCAGTCGCATCCGGGGAGGCTTCGAAAAGCAGGATACGCGAGGCATGCCCACGTTGAGGGGGGGAAGGGGAGGCGGGAAAATTTTCCAAAAAAAAAAAAGGGGACTGGGGCCGGAGGACGCACTCGTAAAAGAAGAAGAATGAGGGGTGCGCCTGTGGGGAGGTTGCGCGCAATAAATCTCTACAGTGAGAGATTGTGGTCAAGGAGGGATACGGGGCAAAGGAGGGAGAACAGGGACGCGTGTTCTGTTGTTCTGGGGCCCACGCAAAAAGCTGGTTTCTGGAGCACGTAACGCAAACGGACTCGGTGCCGTGAAAGAAAAAAGGGAGTAAAAGGGAAGGGGATAATACTCAGACTCGCGAGACGAAGGCTAGGACCGAGATCTCAACACGCGAAAAAAAGGACGCCCTCAAATTGCATCAATGTCGAAAAATACCAGGGTGAGGGGCCGTAGAGGGAGCGACAACGTCATCCGATAACCATCGACCACCCTCACATGATGAGCCTGCTCGGTATTTTTAGGAAAGGTCCAGACGGATTGGGGGGGAAGGGGACGGTCACACAATATAATCCAAGTCAACGGATCGCACGCCTTAAGCCCAATCCCGAGGAAGTGCGGAAGAGAGATAGCAAACTAGGGGGGGGGAGGCCCAGAGTAAAAAAAACGCAAATAGGATAGGGGGGGGGGGTTCGAAAGTCCAGTTTGGCGCGAAAAAGCGGACGCGGCGCGCAACAACGCCGACGGTGCATCTAAACAAAAAAAAGAGGTTTGGACCACCAAAGACCTGGAAATGAAGAACACCGGGAGGGGGGGGGGGGAAAAGTTAAGAAAACAAATGTCAGAGGAATTTTAATCTTTGACAAATCAAGATTGGAGGGCTAGTTCGAAACGGGGAGGAGTCGGAAGCTAAGGCAGGCGACGTCGAAAGGGGAAAAGGACTATAGCGCAAGGCAGCAACGAGTTGCGTGCGGTAATGCAACGCAGGCTCAAATGTGCCAGATACGACCGTAGGGACTTAAAACATTGGGGCGATAGGCTGGGGTTGGCTGAATAAGGAGGAAGAGGAGAGGAAGAGAATGGATACTCCGCGACGAAGTTCACCCAACGAGGCAAAAAAGATGAGCAAGACTCGCTCCTGCAAGTAACAAAAAGAGGGGGAGAAACAAAATGGGGTAAAGTGCGAGGCCAAACTAGCTACAAAATGGTTCCACCACCCACAAATGCAAAGTTAAATCATCACAAGGAACAAAAGCGGGGGGGGGAGAGCCCAGAAACTAACTGGCGAGTGCCCCGTAAAAGAAAAAACAGACGAAAAGGGAAATTTCGAGATTTGAGAGACGCCACATCCGGAAACCGCACTAGGAAAATAAAAACTCAAATAAAAGGTTTTCGATCTCACAAAAACAACGGAGGTGTAGCCAGAAATGACAAAAAGAGTTCGCAGGGGTGAAAAGGCGGACTGAGGTCCCGGATCGAGCGAAAAAAAAAGAAGCAATGGGAGTTTCGGGGAGGGCGCTTCAGAGGAAAGGGGAGGCGGGAATAGAAAGAGGGCATGGGAATAGGGCTGAAAGGATTGGGACAAGGCCGCGGTCACGGAAAGGGAGAGTCTCGTTGGCGAGCAGAAACAGGGCAGTGAGAAATATGGGCGTAAAGTGGCACGAGGAGGGGGCAAGAAGGGGAGTGGGCTATGCGGTAACGACAGTCAGTGATGCTGCCGCCAATTCTCTTCATGTCAAAGAACTCGGAGAAACTTTAGGGAAAGGAAAGAGATCGCACAAAGGGGGGCCGGGGAACAGGGTAGGGGGGGAAGTAAAAAAAAATCGGGGGCGGAACCTTGGCGAAAGTTATCCTCCAAGGCACCGCACTCGCGCTGCAACGAGCTAGTGACTTGAAAACGCCAGCAAGTCGCAGTCATGGAGAAGGGCAACTAAGAGGTGAGATTAAATTAAGCACAATCGTCGGGGGATCGACTGGGAAAGAAAAAAGGGGGGGTACTATCCAAATATTGACCATTTTTGTCAAGCAAGGAAACTTCCCCAAATTTGGGGCTATTCGTCTATGGGGGGGAAAAAAGGGAAAAAAGCCGAAGAGCCCTCCTTCGGTGGGCCACTCCATCTGCCGATTAAAAATCTCCAACTTTAAATTCGAAGCACACTAACATACGCAGGCGGCCGTGCGAAATACGATGGGGGAAGATCACGAAGAAAAGGAGAAGCTAGCAAGAAAAAAGAAAAGTCGATTCCTGAAGAAGGCGGTTGGGGTGGGTGGGGGGGGGGGGTGGCTCAAGATCCAGAGGGAAAGTGGTTGACCGTCCAAGCGGAGGCCAAACAAGAAAGGGCGAAAAGAGAAAGCGCAGGCATCACTAATTTCGGTGGTACGAATGGGAGGAGGTCTTTTTCTCGCTAGCGGCACAAAAAGGGCCACCACGGATTAAGACCATGGGAGGAAAGAAAAACGCAAGAAGAAAAATTAAAAGACAGCGCTAGCGCAGATATCTGTCGACGATATCTCAGACAAAGCAAAACTACGACGTTGCGAATCTTGAGCAAGGGACAGGGGGGCCGACGGGGGGGAAAGATGCGGCTACAGAAAAGATTAAAGTCTGGAACCAAGTTACCAACCCGCGGACAAGGTGGTGATCGCCTATTGGGGCCCAGTATCGAAAGAAAGGAGAGAGAAAGGTGGAAGGGGTCATGGCTCTCAACCAAATTAACAACTCGACACGTGTCAACAAAAAAACAAACAATTGGGGCCACAAAACCTAGGTGAACAAGAAAATACGAGGTCAGCTTAAGGTGGCCCGCGAGACCAAAAAAATCCAAGGACGAAGACAGCATATCCTGACGACTTATCCAATCGAAGCACTCAGCTCGGGATGTCGCCTCAAGTGCAGGGGCCACAATACGACTTGGGGGTAAAATCCTGAGTGCAGGTCCGGCACACCGCAACGCACCTGCAAAAGCAAGAATCAGAAGGAGGGAGCAAAAGGCGGACCGGACGAAGAAAAGGATTGCTGGCCGGAAAGACGAAACTTATCGAAGTTGTTTGGGGCGGTCACGCGTGTAAAAACAAAGGGGCTGAAAACACCGTCTTCGCGTAGCGGATAGTCCGGCTCCGATGGGGGAAAAGCCGTAGGGCGTGACGTCTAAAAAGAGGGGCCAATTTTCAACGCAAATTCACTCGTTAACCGGGACTATTCCCCGGGGGCAATGGAAAAGAAATAAGGACAGGGGAGAAAAGGCAGAGGGGTAACATCGGCAACGGTGCTCTGGGGCCTCCAGGTGGTCATAACTTCGGGGGACGACACCCGTCAATGGGGTTGAAAAATTGAAAGGGGCACAGACGGAAAGGGGCACATAGGAGCAGGGAAAGCATTGAGTCAACGCCGACACCTGGTCATGCTTTCCGTTAGACGATGTCGCCAAAAATCTGGAAAGAGACAGAAAAAGGAATCACACGCCCAGCGCGTATGCGGATATCGAAAATAATCAATGTGAATATTCGCGCACCTCCACAGGCTCCAGGTAAAAAAGAAGAATTTGTAAGTTCTGGACATCAGTATTACTCCCAACTCAAACGAGAGGGCGAAGAGGAGCATGCGGATCACCGTCAAGTAAATCCGAGTAATAAATGGGATCATCAAGAGCATATGTCTGAAGAAGACGGGCAGCGGGGGGTCGGGGCCGATCCAGTGTGATGAGCAGCAGCTCAGGCTAGCAGTGTCAACGGCTTGTAGGAAATAAGTGTGGGGGGGGGGGGGTACGCCAGAAGGGGGGAAGTAAGCCGCATGACTCGAGTGAGCCAGCAGGGTCAAGCCGTGGGTGATTCCACGACGACTTGGGGGGGCTGGACGAGGCGCTGTTGAGTGGGGTGAGCCGGGGGCTGCCGGAGGGGGGGAAGGGGGGGAGGGAAACCAGCCTTCATTACTGCCGGGTTTGACGCTTATGAGCCTTGCGCCGTGCGTGAGGGTTGCAGGAGAGGGAGCTGGCGCCGAGTCGGATGAGAAAAGGATGGGTGCGAGGATCGGGTCGGGCTGTGGCCATAGCCGTCGGCGCAGTCTTGAGATGTGAAGTCAGAGAAAGGGTCAGGGTATCTGGGCCGTTTCGTGGCGAAAGAGAAGGGGGAAACTCTGCGCAGAAAAGCTCTAGCACCATGTAGGAAAAATCGAGGGGCAGCTGAAATAACAAATCGTTGAACCACAAATTAAAGTCACTCTATTACGTAAATAGGGGGAGATCACCACGGGCCGGCCGTGTATTCATCAGAACGGAAAAAAATGCAAAAGGCAAGGAGGCGGACGGTAAAATCTTAGGGATGAAGGAGAATCAACTTCAAATGGAGTAGCGGCTGTCTAAGACCGAAGTGGGGAGGCCTTGGCGCGCCGCATCGCTGCAGGGATCCGCGGAAAGAAAAAACATCAAGTGTCAAACGCGGACATGTATGCAGAATATGACATCCTGACTAAGGTGCGCGTAAAAATTGATCTGTACTCCGGACATATGGGTGTGCGGAATGTTGAAGGAGGGGGGTGTGGTTTCGGAGAATGGGAAGACACGGCGGAAAGAAACATGCTTTTAGCCAGGCGTTCTAAACGCATACGAAAATCAAAGCAGGCAGAGTACGGGCTGACCTAGGTGGGAAGGCTCAAAAAAAAGCGCACCTCGGTAGGAAGGGAAGTGAATTCCTTCAAATAACATCGCCCGCAGGGTGACCGTAAAAAAGGGAAGGCGGAAAGAGACATTAGATCAGGACTTCAAAAAAAACAAAACAGGGATACAGAAGATATGCCAGGATTTGCAAAAGGAAAACTGCGGGGAGGTAAACACCAGCTGGCGGGGGGGAGAGAACATACGAAAGACCCGAACTACGGAAAGGAAGTTAACAAATCGAACCCTATGTCATACGAGCTCCTGAGCAATCATCATGACACGGCCAGGTCGCCAAAATAATTGGTAAATGTGCAGGCGCCGGGGGGATGGAAAGGGAGACCGCAAACAAGACGAAAAACGGCACCAAGAGCCAGGTAGTCTTTGCACTCACTATGAGTACGCGAAAAGCGCGCCTTATGGTCATAAGGACGGATCCACTGAAAAGGGGAAAAAAACCGGATGGGGGCGGAATTGATCCCCGCAACCGCCATGCGCGCGGAAATGCTAACTTAGGAAACGAGAAGCTAAAGTAATGGAAGGGCGCCGCACAAGCTCGGGAAAAGGCAACGGGGGGAAAAAAGCACGGGGGAGATTTTGTTCCAGTTCCTGCTCAAGAAACTGACGTTTCTTTAATTATACAAGAAGGGGGACGAGGGCCAGCAGTTGCGATTGCAGCAGACCAAGAGTGCCGAAGAAGATGTGCGGGGAAAAGGGGCTGCAACGCAAACCCAGGAAGAAGTGAGCGAAACGGCAACAGATGGAATCCCTCCGTCCATAAGCCCGAACAGCATTGTTTTCACCAAAATGGAATCCTGGGCGCTGCGGATCCCGAAACCGCACAAACAACAAAGAACCACTTCCAACCGACTGTGGCGCGCGCCAACGACACAAAAGCCCGTCTAAAATAGGCAAAATAAAAACGCCAAACCGTAGGCAGAGGGAAAACGGCACGGCCTTCCGGGCGACAACCCCGGCGAAACCGAAAGGTAACAAAGCAACAAGTCTCCTTCAAAAACCAAGAAGGAGGCGTTGAAACGGAGAAAAAAAACCGAACCGACCCCGGGACTTGGGGGGGGGGGGGACCAGAAAGCTTCAGAGGAAAGACAAAGCAAATATTCGAAAAAAAAAACTTGATTTAGACATTAATGACCTTGAAGCTCAGCAGAAGATTATCTGAATATTCACAGGAGACCAAAAAAAAAAGAAAACGTGATGTGGAAGCGCCATATTCTCCGGTGCTTCTCTTACGGGACGCAGAGGGCAGACGGTGGCCGCAGATCGCCAGGGGAAATCAAGCAGAGGACCCGACTTGGCTAAGGATGTACAAAATTTCCCAATCTAGGTCGGAAAAGTCACGGGAGCGCGAATATTCAAATGGGAGAGAGGTTCTGTCGATCGGGGAAGGAAGAAACGCGCTGGGCGGGATGGCCGACGGTCAGGAGAGGGCAAGATCGTGCGGCGACCATCGTCCCTCACCCAGCCCTGCGCGGTTGTAGGTCTTTGACAAAAGGGAAGCTGGCAGAGACTATTGTCAGCCACGGAAAGGGGGGTGGCACGCGCCATGGTTTCGTCACAACACCCAAGAGGTGTGGGGGGAACAGAAGGGTGGAAAACCGTTTTTGCGGGGCGTAAGAGCACCGACCATGGGAAACAAAAAAAAAAAAGAGAACGGCGTATGAACAAGTTCCTTCAGAATGCAAGTGAAAATTAAAGGTCACGCAACTTTACCGGACAGCCGTGCCCCAGGCCCTAAGGAAAAAACATTACGATTCGACTAACAAAAAAAAGCGGGGTCCAAAAGGTCTGACAGGAGATTCACGAGGGTCGCGAATCGGGGCACACCCGTTTGTCGAAGGTATTAAACCCCAAAAACACAATTCCAAATCTCCAGGGAAAGATGGATTTCAAGGCGGCCAGAAATCATCCAGAGCCGAAGGGCACATGTGGAGCAGGCTCAGATCCACCCTAAGCTTAAGCAAGAACACAAAGAAAATAGAGGGGGATTCGCACATTGACAAGGTGAAGAGACTAGAAAGGAGAGGCGGCTCTCCTTGATAACGGTTCGCGCAGGAAGGTACCGCTTCTTGGAAAAATTGATTTGGATCGCGGGCAAAATAACCAAAAAGGAAGGGGGCGGTGCCATCACAGAAAATGGGGGAAGGTGTCGCAGGGGGGCCAATTTGGTGACCCACTCGCTCAAATTTGCGCCATTGGGGGGGGGAAGGGCAGGTACTGTGGGGGGGCCAATAGGGCGAATCACCAAGAGCAAAAGTTTCGTTTCATTGTGCCACGAGGATAGGTTGCTGGAGGAAAAGCTCGCACCGGTCGCGTGCCACGGGAGAAGAAGATTCTGAAAAGTAGAGAGCAGACAGAGACAGACGGTCCCTCAAAAGGACGCAGCCGTCTCAGAGCGGATGGCGAGGGGAGAAGCGACCAGGTTCAATCAATGGCGAATACAAGAAGGGATGGGTGAAAAGGAAATTCTCGGAGCACTCCCTCGCCCCACGCTCTCAACGCAAATGAATACAGAAGGAGGGTAGGAGGTGTCAGAAGACATCCGGATGTGGGGGGGGGGGGGGAACGATATGAGGAAACACCATGAAAAATTCAGCTTAATACTCAAAGGCAGATGGGGGCAACTAAAGTGCTATGACCTTGCCTACGGAAAAGTATATCGCCGGTTAGTCTCAGGTTGTGATCGTCCAAAGAGGGGAGGGGACACAAAGCAGTCGAAATGGATTAGGGCTAGTTTCAGGGATCGTTAAGGCTGCATGAGCCAACAAGCCGACGGGAGGGGAGAGATCTGCATCTGGGAGTTGGCCCTGGGGCACACCAAGCAGATGGACTAAAACACGGTCTGGGTCCTCTTGCATTAAACTCAAGAACCAGAGGAAAAAGAACTTTAGGTGAGAGTCCGAAAGGGGGGGGGGGCAAAAAAGAGACTATTCCTCGAACAGAGGAGGGAGAAGGGGCGCCATGAAGGGCGACTTGTCGAGGTACTTTCACTAGCTCAGAAAGGCAAGCGGGTTTGCGGGGGGTTCCCTCCAGGCAAACCAATTGTTGGCCTCGAGACGAACGTCGAAGAAGGGGAAAAAGCAGGGGGGCAAAGTGAAATTGTTCAAAAAGGACCGTACAGCGGCCTCTGACATGAATCATTGGACGCGTACGCTACTCGAGGCATCATTCACCCCACTCATAAAGGGCTTTCACAGAAGGAGGGGAAAAAGACCAGCGAGAAACGTTCCAGTCCCAATTCCAACTAAAGGCGTTTGGACTTTGCCAGGAGGAACCCAGAGACTACAACGCACCTGGGTAAAGGGAAAAAAAAGGACGGCGCAGGTTTACCATCCTTTGAAATCGATCCCGGACGCCCTCGCTGCGAAGGAACCCTGGGAAGCTCGAAGGCTGCCATCAAGAAGAAAAGGAGAGTTCGAAAACATACCAATAACTACAAGCCTCTGCGGGCCTCCCCCGGCAATGAGGGGGTGAGAGGCACGAACCTCTACACCAAAATATATAATTGAAATAGGGCAATCCGATTGACACGGGGGGAACTCAGGGCACAGGGGGTCTGGATGGGGGAGGGAAGAGAAAATAACGGACTTTCGGGTGCTCAATTCCTATGACAATTTCGTGCGTCGAAGGGAGTGCCATGGAGCGCGCGTGGTGTGAAAGGGAGTGGAAATCGACAGGAGCGGGTAAAAACCGTCTATTATCTCTTTGGTCGAGTCAAAGTCACGAACAGCATTGGTGACTGGGATAAACCATATTGATTAAGGGAGAAGTACTTTTTCCCAGGTAAAGTTATTGACTTCTATTGCGTTTGGGAACTGAACTGCAGACGAACGGGAGGGGCCGACGCCCGAAAAGGGGTTGAGAAAAAGGATATAAAAGGTCGGAAATAGTTAGGTCCCAAAGCGAGCTCCCATTTGTTTACCGGCAATGTCGAAGTGTCCGTAGATCTACATTGGCGCAAGGAGCGAGGAAGGGTCAACCGCAAAGAGGGGGACTGCTGACGAGGGGGGACTAGCGGGAAGGAAAAAAGGGACAAGGAAAACAGAAATGCATGGCGACTGGGCAGCAAGCCCGTTTCTATCGATCAGCGGCAAAATAGGATGGAGATAAAATAGAAAACGAGAATAGGGACGCAGGGTCATGAAAGACGGGGAAAAAAAGGGGAAAAGGGTGGTCAAGGCTGCTGTGGTGGGGAAACGACCATACGCGCCGCAAGGATTGCTGTGGCTCGCCATAGAAATGCCTGAAAGCCAACTGGGAAACGGGGGGATGAAAGCAATACGAAAAGAAGGACAAGGAGGAGGAGAAATACGAAGGGAGATCACAGGAAAAAAAAGGTCTCTCTGACTAGCTCAAGGGGAGGGAATTTCAAAGTCGTTCTCCGAGAAGCCTGAATTGGAATATGGTGGGAAAGTAAGGACTAGACAGACCCAAGGACGATGGAAGTCGACACCGAAAGAGAACATCAAATGTGCGGGTGGGCAATGATCGAGATTCTTTTCTCGACGAGAAAGAACCAACAGAAGACAAAAGTGGATTCCAGCAATATGAAAAAGGGGGAAGAGGGGGAGAAGCGGAAAATCGGGAGGAGAGCACGGAAAGGGGGAAAAAGGGCAGAGACACGGACGTGGTAGATGCTCAAAACCTGCTTCTCTACGCGGGTCAAATCTTCTAAAAAAGGGGGCACCTCGACGGGAGGGAGTTCGAAGGGAAATCGCAGAAAGAGGAAATGAGGGGGGGAAAAATGAACAACACCGGGGGTCAAACGTTTATAAACTATTTGGCCCAGACAACGGCCCTGACGGACGACATGTGCGAGGGTCGGGAGGAGAAAAAAATGTCAAACCCCCCGCGAAAAAAGAAAAAGGACCCGGGAGGAGCTCCGGGCAAAAGGACAAGCTGCTGGCGGGTTGGGGGGAACATATCCTCAACCACCCAGGGGACGAACTAGCTATTCCGTAAGAACCTTTATCAAGGAGACGAAGCAAGAATAAAAGGAGAGGAAAGCACCGGGAAGCCCAATTTCGAATAGAATAGATAGTTGAGGGGGAAAAGGCCCCAGAAAAAGAAGGGGCGTGGCAAGAATAAGAGAGCTCAGGGCCAAATCTTACTCTTCGCGCTTATTTTCTGAAAAGAGCATAGCGAGATGAATTTGTGGGGGGCGGAATCCGCGTGGTCCGCCAAAGGGTGGGAGGAAAAAAATGGGATCGATCATCGGATAAAATCCGGCTAAGGAAGGGTGGGAAAAAATCCGTCTTGCTTCAATGGAATAAGGATCACCGGGGGGGGGCCGTCCACTGAGGAAACGCTGGAGATTAAAAAGTTGCTAATGGACAATTAAGTTCAAGGTGAGAAGAGGGGAACAGGGGGGCGGCAAAACGTTCATCTTGGTACATCTTCTCCGAGGGGGACCTCAACTTTTTCATAACTGATGTGAACCACCTTCCAGGGGGGGGAAGAAAAAAAAAAAACATAGAGCGATTTCACAAAGAAGGCACGTTGGCGAAGGGGAAGGAGGAACATTGGCGTTGAAAAAAAAAACCTTAATCAGCTTCCAGGACTCTTGAAAGGAAAAAGAGTGGCAAAGAAATACAGACCGCGCCATCGCACAGAGCGGGGCACTGGAAAGGAGAAAGAAAGAAGAGCAATTTGGAAAGAAAGTCGCGAGCTCACAGTGAAAAAGGAAGAGGAAGAAGGAGGGGGGGAATTCTTGGGGGGGGGAAGACCCCCAAATCGTCTACGATGATCGGAAGAGGCGAGCGCGGATAACCGTCAGGGAAGCAGCGGAAGGACTTGTGGTCATACAAAGGAAAAGGGAGAAAAAGAAAGCACGGAGTAGGGGTCTTGGCCGAGTCCATTTGTAAATCCGAAGCTCGCGAGCGGTCTCGCTGGGGCCTTATGAAAGGGGGGTTACGAAGGACATCGCAGGTGTCCTGAAGAGAGGAGAGGTGGAGAAAGTCAGGTCGGTGCAGTGGGTTACGGCACGCAACTTTTTCATTACGGGAGCTGCTTTGGAAGGCCTGGAAGGGGAGGGGGGAGTCCGGGGTGGAAAAGGGAAAAAGAGGAGGTCCTACCAGGCTAAGAGGTTGGGGCCTCGGAGGGGGAGAATTGCTAAGGTGGAGGTCGTGTAGGAGCTGAGGGATTGTCCGACGAAGTAGGAGATGACGATGGAGGAGACTTTGGTGAGGACGGGATCTGGGGTGTCAGCTTCGGATACGTGTTACCAGGGGGGGGGTTAGGGGACTCTAAGGCGGAGGAGAGGCCAAGGAGGTAAGAGAGATATCAGTGGACCGGGGCGGAGGCAGAAAAGATAAAAAAAGGACAAAAGTTATGGAGAAACTGCGGAGGCGGCTGAAACTCGGGCAATCGTTCACTCCAATCCTATTATCAAGGCTACATGGTAACCTCTCAAAAAAGTTCAAAGGCTTGGAGCTCAGACTGGGGAAACCAACAGAAGCCCGTTAGGCACAGTTGGAAAATCGAGCGAGGATGAGGCGGCGAAGGAGAACGGCGGAGCGAACCTATGCTGCCTTCTCTAACGTAGAGTAGGATCCCCAGGCCTTAACCATCCGGGTGAACCGAGGGAGTGTGGAGGAGGTAAGGGGAAAAAATCCGAGAGGAGGGGGTGGCGCGGGAAAAGCATCGACGCCGCCTTCCTATGGGCAAAAGGGGTGGAATCTTGTTGTGAGAGACGTACCCGCAACGAGATGGGGAAAAAAGTAACAAGGCTGGGGGAGACAGGAGGGCGAAAAAGCGAAGCGCGCGGAGGAATGTAGATGTTTCACGCGCAAAAGAGGATTAATGAATGGGGTTATTGAATGAAAGGAAATGAGACAAAGAGCGCTGGAAGCACAAGGTCTGCTTGCTGACATGACCTAGAGGGGAGGGGAATACGAGAGACAAACAAAAAACAACGGAGGGGGGGGGAAAATAGATGAAGTAAGGAGTCAGATAGGACGAGGAGGGGAAGAATAGAAGGCTTGAGGAAACCACTGGAGAATAGGGAGAAGAGGAAGGAAAACAGGAAATAAGAGGAGGTGAAAACAGGGAAAACTGAATTTCAGAAAGCCTTAACCTCTCGAGGAGAAAGCAAAAGGGAAAAAAAAAAAAAAAAGGCAAACAATCATGTGTTGGTAGATCTATTGATGAATTTCACCTAACCACAAATACTTACAAACATAAAAAACCAATGAAAAAGGAGGAGAGAATATGTGAGCGCAAAAGAGGAGAGGATTTCATCACTGACCTGAAATACCACATGAAAAAACGGGTGGACACCGAAAGGGGGATAAGAGGGAAACCCGACAGGGCATGCGGCGAACGGACGCTAACTTATTACGCGCCATGGGCAAGGGATCGAAATAAAGTGAACGTCCAGAGATAAATCGATAGGAAATGGTCAAAAGAAGACTCACGGCGATAGATGTTGGGGGAACAGTCCAAGTGGATGACGACAGAAAAAGGGGTGGGGAGTACTATGTAAGCGTCATCTTCTGAGTGAAACTCTTTCAAATTTGAGAAGGTCCAACACGCGAGGCAGATACAACGGGGATGGAGGGGGAGCGTGGGGAAGGAGTAAGGGAAAAGGAAACCGGAAGCAGCGCGACAACGCAATATTCCCTCCGCAATCGCGCACTCACATCCAAAGGGGGGGGGCCAACGAATTCAGCAAGAGCAGAAAGAAGGGAAAGAAGCCAAAAAACCTCCCAAAAAATCGATCATCAAACGCTGCCTCATACAACAGCAGAAAAATCTCCTAAAGAACGGAAACCCGGCGCAGCCCCCATCCCAGCTGAAACAAGAGTACTCCCGTTCTCCACTTTGGCCATGAAGGAAGGGTAGAAACCGACGACACCGCAGGCAACGGGCCAAGCAACTACTGGGGGGGGACTTCCAAAAAGGTCTTCCTTTCAGGGTACCACACGGACAAAGAGACCCTGGGGTACTTGGGATAAATAGACAGCGGATGAAAGGAAAAATAAAAAGGGCGGCTGGGGTAAAAAAAAGGGCATGAAGAACCAGGTTCCTGCTAGAAGTGGGCCCGCAATTTCACGAACGCAAAGACAAAAAGAAGGGAAGTGGAGGCAGGGAAGGAAAAGAATACGGGGAGGGATAAAATCTGACGGCCTCAGACGGGGCCTCAGAGCTCCGAGTAGATCAGGATCAAGCAGAGAAACCGGGGGGGGGGGGGGGGAATCGGAGGACCAAAAGAAATGGAAAAAAAGAGATTAATCGGGGGAGGAAAGGTGAGGAAAAGTTCAAATTTCTGAAGTTATAAGTGAAGCACGCTACTTGTGGTCCAAAGTTGGAGTCCCTGGCAATACATTCTACCATCGGGGCACGCCAAGACACATGCGAAAAGTTGTTAGGGCGTGGAAAAGCAAAGGGGAAAAAAAAGAGGGAAGATGGCGAAAGAGATTGGGCAATAATATCATGGTGCAACCCCCAGGGACAGGGGTGGTTCGCAAGACTTTAGGAAAAGGTTTGGGAGGGCGTACGAGGAAAAACCGAGAGAGGGGAACACCACGGGGGAACAACATCAGACTTTTTCATTAGGGAAATTAATGGGGAAAGAGCACCGGGTGACTCGAAAAGCCAGGACCCTCAGGGACGCCGGAACAAAAAGGTAAATAGAAGAGAAAGGAAAGACGCTTGGGCAACTTTCGGGCCGGGAGCATGATCAGAAAAAAAAAAACCTCGGGACGAAAAACCCGAGGGAAAAAGAGCTAAAGGACGAAACACCAAGGAAAGCGAAAGGCTTTAAGTAAAGTCAAGCCATAAATCCTCCATCGACACTGTAAGAGGGTGAGGGGGGAATGCGAGGAGATTGCAAACGAAAGGGAGAGGGAGGGGCAGGAAAAAGATCGAAGGCGTTAAAATTTACCTTGCGGAAAAATGGGGGACTCGACAGTGATGAGCTGAGGCGGCATACTGGAGACATAACCAGGATACTCGACGGCGTACCACTCGTGGGGGGAGGGTATAGTAAAAATTCCGAAAAAGGGCCGGGGGGAGGAGGGGAGGAACCTCGGCAAAGGGGCGGGGGAGAGGGGGGGCAGTGGGTGGACTGCTCCATAACGCGCTCCACATGTCGCGGAGGGGATGCAAAGGGGGGAATGAGACATGGACACAGAGGACGAGAAACCAGGGGGGGTTTTTAGTTCCAGAACTTGAGGGAGAAACAGCAATCTCAACGTAAGGGGCCCTGGAAAGAAAGTCTAAAGTAGTTCTCGCCATGGGGGGGGGGGGTCAAGGAGACATACTCAATTCCGCAGAAATGGCGACTGGGAGACGCGCGCTCAGCTCCTCCTGATGTAAACGTGCTCCGCTCCAGGTCACATGGATGAATCACAGGAGTGGGGGGGAATCGAGGGAGAGGAAAGGAACTAACTCCAAGACCCCGCCTAAAAAAAATTCGTGGCAGTGACGATTGGTATAAAAAAAGTCCATAAGGAGGGGGGGGGGGGGGTTCCAGGGGGATCATCGGAAGGGCACAAACCCATAGTCCAAGACATCGGAGAGGCGACCAGAATTGGGAACACGTCGATGACCCAAGCCTAGTGATCCTTTTGATCTCTTTGTAGATACCCAGACGTAGGCGAAAGACACAGGAGAAAGGCGGGAGGTGCTGGCGGAAGTCAAAGGGGAGAGTGTCAGGCGGACGAGGGAGGCAAAAAGACGAAGGGGAGAACCTCTGACATTGGATTTTTCCCAAAAAGACCTGGAAGATACCAACGGTCAGGTGGGAAGGTCTTTGGAAAGCAAACACATGGTGAAGAAAAGGAGGAGGACTTGGATAAGCTAAACAGAAGATTGGCACTCAGATTCAGGGGGAAAAGGGAGGAGGAAGGCATGCACGGCTACTTAAGAGGGGGGGACTTCCCCAAGGCGCCATCGCACACGGGAAGGGAGGCATGAAGAGAAAAATGGAAAATTCTCGAACAAAACTTCACTGGCCTTGACACTTGTTCATCATTGCAGGAGAGAGTCAGAGGGTTAGAATAGAGAAAAATTGAGAAGAGAAGAAGGCGGAGGGGCAGAATTTTCACACCACAGCAAGAGTACAAGAAGGGAGCCAAAAGCCTGACCTGGAAAATCCCAAGAAGGTAATCAAAGGGGAAAACGAATGTCGGACTGGACACAAAAATAGGAAAAGGAAAGGAAAACAGGACTCAATTTTCAGCGAACTATCAAGGAAAACCCAAGGAGAGGAGCCTGAAAGGCAGAAGCGGAAGCGGAACAGCCGTAACGAACAATGAAAAGATTGTGCCCGCAAAAAAAGCAGCAACAAGAAAGGGGACGAAAGCAGGCAAATCGAGGTGGTAAAACTTAGAGAGCCCCCACCCAACACGAAGGGGGAAAGACGATAATAGGGGAGGGTGAAGGGGGGAAGGGAGAAGGGCAGGGCCGGCGGGAGGCGGAGCGAAAAGAGAAGAATGAAGTGCTGTAGCAGTCCATGAGTCCGTACTGCACCTAATTGTGACATTGGGGGAACTTGTGAGGATTGAACCTGCGCAAGGCGCGTGTAAGGAACAGGGGGGAGGAGGCACGGGGGGCGCGTGCAAAGGAAACAGCAGGTGGGAAGGGGGAACGATGGGCAAGGAAGGGGCAAAAATTGGGGGGCAAAGACTTTTTTTACTCCTATGGAGGGGGGGGAATGGCTGCAATAGGACAAGGAGGGAGACACTCAAGTCGCGGCAGGAAACAAGAGGCGAATAAAGAAGCAAGGTTGAAAAAAAAAGCCATCACGTTGCGGCGATCCACAGGGGGGAGCACTAGGAGCGTAAAGCAAATCGATAAGAGGGAGCAAGAAGTCAAAAGAGAAAAAATCGCCTGCAGGCTCCTGGAAACGACAGAGGGTTAGGAAAAAGCAGTGATTCGCCCATAGAGGGGAAAACGAAAAAGTCAGCTCCGTGGACAATTTTTTTCATGAACGACTGACCAACGGTGAAGTTAAGGGCGCGGGGGAAAGAACCCAGCAGTCGAGAGGCCGGCCAGAGGCTTGTGCAGCCGGGCAAACAGCAGGGGAAACTGGAACTGAGGAAAAAGAAAACCTAAGCATTAGCATATAGTTTCTAAAGAAAAGGAGTACGAAAACCGAGAGAAACAAACTAGGAGAGACTATGCAAGAGGTCATAAGAGGTGAAGGACAAAAAAAGGCGGGCGCCGGAAAGGACTTGGAAGATGGTTTAAAACGGTCCAAAGGAGAGGCCACCAGCAGGAAGGGGGACGGAGGGGAAAAGAAAGAGAAGGAAACATAAAAATTGCTGGTCTTAGTTCAGGGAGAGGACGGTCATCAAGAAGAGGCACAGAACGACCAGGGGAGTACCCAGGGATGAAAATTGAGGCGCACGCTGACAACGAATCGATGAGATCGCAGGCCGAGGCAGAAATAATCTGCAATGAGTTTGGCTCAGACCGACGAGAAGTACTTGTTCAAAGAGAGAAAAAGGGAAAACGCCGGAAACGGTGCGAGTCGATGCCTTCTAAAGAACAAGTACTGGAAAGGCCAATGAACAAAGACGGGAAGTGGGGGAAAGAGGGAAGAGTGGCACAGTATCCGGGCCAGAAAAAAAGCGTACAGGAAGAGAGTTGCAGGGAGAGGAAAACCAAAGGGAACCCAGGGACACAACACAATGAAGTGAGCGCGCCCCTGGAAGGGGGCTAGGGCTGAATACCGAGAAAGACCTACACACTACAAAGGGGGAGAAGACGCGAGTGAATCCTGAGCCGAAGCCGTGAAATACAAAAAAAAAGGGAGAAGAACAGACTCCCTGGGAGCTCACGAACGTGAATAACAATTTCGAAATAAAGACGACGGGAGGGGATGGGTCAGGCCAACAAGAGAACTTGGAGGTGGGAAAGATCCCGCATCAGGGGGGGAGCCCACCTGACTCTTCTTAGTTCTTCTGGGGGGGTCTGGGCGAAGGGGTAAAGGAAGAGATGCGAAGAGGAAAGGGGTGGGTGGCGGGAATCAAGATTTAAGAAAGTGGAACCGGCTTCGCGAAAGCAAGGAGAAAGCGGGACCCTCGAAATGTTGGACCAAGCCATTCTTACGGACGTCATCGATCCGTTTGTTCAAAGCGGAAGGAGGGCAAAGAGGAGAGGAAACCTTGGAGAGGGACCAATTAAAGGGAAAGGAAGAACTAAAGAGAACAGGTGTTCATCGAACGGTGAAGCTTAAAAAAGCGATGCATGTCTCCATCCCTGTGTAAAGAAGAACACAGAAGGGTTGTGTGACAGATGCGATTGCACATAAAGTGAACGGGGGCAAGAAGTCAGGGGGAAGAGGGGGAGGTGAAAAAAAGAAAAAACACATTGAAGTGGGTGACTAGGCTGAGCGGAAGGCTCAACGTAAGTCAGACATCAGGCAATAGCCAGAGATGCGGACATACAAGTAGAAAAGAAAAGAAAATCAAGGGGAAGGTCTCGCGCCTCACAGGGTACGAATGACGAGGAAGGAAGGAGGGTGGATTTATGGGTCCATAATTAGTCACCCCAAGAGCTTCCTCGAAGGACGAGAGAAGAGTCTTATCTTGGAGACCTTCATGAGCGCGTAAGTACGTTGATCATAAAAGGAGAATAATTTATGGAGAGAAGCTGCCGTCGGTGAAGGGGGGGGGGAAATCCAGTGGTGAAATGAGAAAACAGTGACATATACCTTTTTCTTCTGCCCCAAGGGGTTGAAGGAACTCCAAGCGGATTGTACCGGAAGAAGATGCGACGAGTGAAAAAAGACAGGGGAGGGGTGAGAGGGATTCCGGGGAAAAGAAAGCTCGGCGCGGTGAGCTGGGGCCTGTTAACGGAGAGGGGGGAGCCTGGAGAAAAGAAGGACGGGAATTGGCAAATGAGAATATGTGGCGGGGAGGAGGGGGATAGAGCCGGGGGCGGGCGTGGAGAATGCATGGTAGACAGGAAGGAGGGGCGATGACGGAACTGGGGGTCCTAAATAGGTTCGTTGAGAGCAGGGAACGGAGTCCTCGGTCGTAAAGGTTGGAACAATGATTGTATTTAGAAGCAAAGGTAATGTTAACTGAGTTAAGCCCGCTCGAATGGGCCGGGGGT